>Ga0153961_1000271_pt1 | contig 15056 bp, 8 predicted proteins | sample TSFL045MetaG_FD_104748 | JGI IMG/M metagenome (GOLD analysis project Ga0153961, IMG submission 104748) | Attine ant fungus gardens microbial communities from Florida, USA - TSFL045 MetaG | ecosystem: Host-associated > Fungi > Mycelium > Unclassified | place: USA: Florida, Withalacochee...
TAGTTGGTATTGATGACACTGAGGGTCCACCTGTTCCCATCCCGAACACAGAAGTTAAGCTCAGTAGTGCCGAAGATACTTGGCTGGTGACGGCCTGTGAAAATAGGAAGATGCCAACATTATGAAGCGGCTATCCGGAGGATAGTCGTTTTGCTTTATATAAATCAGACGGGGTAGCGTATGTTTGAAACCAGCAGACTAATCATTCGTCCCTATAAAAAAGGTGACGAATATGCAGTATATGATACCATAAGTAAATATAATATTTATAAAACAACCTATGGAATACCACGTAATTGCGATTTTAAATATGCAAAACGATGGGTTAAGAATGTTATTAATAACGCTCTTGAGAACAGGTCATATGAATATGCTATAATAAGCAAATTAAACGATTGTTATTTAGGAAATACAGGACTTATAAATATAGATTTTGTAAGCTGCAAGTGTGATATTTCTTATTTTATACACCCAGATTACCAGGGTGAAGGAATAGCAACTGAGGCTGCTGCAGAAGTTATTAAATTTGCTTTCAACGGCCTTGGAATGAACCGCATAGGAGGTATGTGTATGGCATATAATACTGCTTCTGCAAGGGTTATGGAAAAGCTTATGATGAAATACGAGGGGTTGTTAAGGAGTTATTTTATCAAGGACGGTCAAATAATAAATGCAATGTGCTACTCCATTCTGAAAGAAGAGTTTAACCAACTTAACGATAAAAGATAGTTATTAACATTTTCAACAATTCAATGTTGAAAACCCTTAAAAACTCTGATTTTGAATTTTATGTATACAACACCTGCCCCTCTGATATATCTATTTTACAATATATTGTATATTTTTCGCTAATGCGTTAAAAATAAAATGTGGAAAAAATATTTGCGGCTATTTTTAATATTAAAAGTTAACCAGCTGCTGAATTCTTTACCTGAAAACTCAGTAAAATTTTTAATATTTTTATAATTTTATGTTGACAAATTAAACATTGCGTGATAGAATAATTAAGCAGTGAAACGCACATAGGCTGGTGTAGCTCAGTTGGTAGAGCAGCTGATTTGTAATCAGCAGGTCGGGGGTTCAAGTCCGTCCACCAGCTCCAATTTAATATGGGAGATTTCCCGAGTGGCCAAAGGGGACAGACTGTAAATCTGCTGGCTATGCCTTCGGTGGTTCGAATCCACCATCTCCCACCATATGGTTGTTCAAAAAAGATGCAACCGCAAAAAAGTCCGATTATATCGGACTTTTTTTGTTATATCCCCCGTGATTTTTAAAGACATAACCGTAGATGTTTTCTACCCTTTTCCCCACTTTTGGAGATTTGAACCCTCGAAAATAAAGTTATAAGCCTTTTCCCTATTTTAAAATTTAATATTGTTATAGCAGAGTCAATTTTATAGAAATATAGAATTGGCTCTTTTTATTTGGCATCGTTTTAATTTTTTGAATTAGAACGGTTGCCTTTTTATTTTTTATTGCAAAAAACTTGAAAGAAATGATTGATATGTATTTTACCGACACGCCTGTGAATTAATGAAGAAATATAAAGGAAAAATCGGAATAACAATTGTGACAGGCATATTTTCCGTAATTATAATTGCCTGCCTTATTTCAATTTTTTCAGAACTTTACACAGAGAACAACGAAAAGGAAAAATTAAGACAGCTGCTGAAATTCTGACAGAAGAAATAGAGAAAACGACCATGATTCCAGAAGATGAAACTATTCCAGATAAGGTGATTTATGATAGCACTGCTTCAAAAATGTCATATACAAGCTATTACCAGACACATTCAATATATGGACTCATTTCAATAAAAACCGAATGCTTTGCCTGGATAAGCATAGCGTAAACAAACATAAATTATTCTGTTAAGCACACATTGAGCAATCCACAGAAGTACCTTTTTCAGAAAATATAGGTATAGTGGAACACCGTTACTTGATGCAACGTGTTCAGCCGACAGTACAAACCTTTAATAAGGACTTGACAAGCTCTCTGGGCGGTTTACATTGATTTTATGTCGGACAAATACAAAATTAATCCTTTTAAACCAAAAGCGTGAAATAGTTTGCAGAATGATATAGACAAAGACGCAACTCCTGCTTTTAACAAAGTTACCCTATTATCACAGCTGTATGTATTTTGTCTGAATATGCACTATGGCAGAATATCTAAAAATATCTCTACACTTACAACGTCGTGATAATGTCCCACGGTCAGCAACTTTTTTGGGCATATTGCCTTATTTTTCAGCAAAATAGAAAAGAATTATATATTTTATTGACAATTATCCGAATTAACTTATAATAAAAGCAAAATTATAATCATTTATATACTACGAATGGAGATGATTAACATGCGATGACAGCTACTTTATAAATATTATGGAATAGACGAAATATTTTTTAAGGGGGTATAGCTATGCACAAATTAACAATAACAAAAAGGATAACAGCATCTGTATTAATTGCCGTAATGGTATTTTTAATATCAGTAGACGCTTATGCCACAGGTGCAGAAAATATCGGAAATATTGAAGTAACCTATAATCGACAAAGTGAAGATGAAATTTATAATATTGTATCTGAGCTTAATAGTGAAGAGGATGCTTACACAAGGTGCTTTGCACTTGAAAATGGTGAAAAATTAGTTGCTGAATACGATATTCCTGTTAATTATCAAACAGAAAACGGTGAATGGGTACAGTACGACAATTCAATGAAATTGACTGACGGAATAAACAGTGATACTGAAAATCAGGAATATGAAAATACAAGTAGTGACTTTTCTGTCAAGTTGTCAAATAAATCTAAGGATAATAATATGGTAAAAGTATCATATAATGGTTATGATGTATCATGGGGATTTAGTGACACACATAAAAGCAAGATTGAATTTGTTGAGCATGCAACAGATGCGACTACCGAACCAAATAAAGAACTGTCAGTTAAAAATTTAAACCAAGAAGCTATATATAAGCAGATATATAATGGTGTAGATTTACAATACATAATTGGAACAGATAATGTTAAAGAGAACCTTATAATTAATAATAGGGATACTGAAAAGGAATTTATAATTAACTACAAGATTAATAATACTAATGCAGTTTCAGTTGATGATAAAACCATTGAGCTAAGAGATAAATCAAACCCGGATAAAATCATCTACAAGATTGAGGCACCAATTATGATAGATGCCGGCGGCGCTGTATCTGACAGTATTACCTTGACATTAGCAGAGCAAAAAGGTAATAATATTACAATCAAACTGACAGTGAACAGCGAATGGCTAAATGAAGCGCAACGACAATTTCCTGTAACTGTTGACCCTGAATTGTCTATCGAATGCAATACCGAAAACACTGAATCTTGCACAATTTACACTAAAAGACCTGATAACAGAGTGTATGGAGGCACTTGTGAATACGTAGGATATAGCAGTAATTATGAAACAACCAGAGCAATTTACAAAATTAATCAGCTTTACACTTTGGGTAAGGGCGATTATATTACATCAGCAAAGCTACAGCTTAGTGCATCACAGCCAGCAAGAAATATGAATATTTACTTGCACAAAGTAACATCAACGCAAGCAGTAAAAGAATCCTCTTGGAACAACACTGAGTTTGCTACGCAAGTGTTAGACTATGATACAGCACTTTGTGACAACAGTGATAACAGTTTGACCTTTGACATTACACAAAGTGTAAAGGAATGGTATGCTGACCCAACTAGTAATACAGGGCTGTTATTAGAAAGTGATGAAAATTCTGATATATGTATTGCTTTAGGAAATGGTGTTCATTATTTTAGTGAGTATCGACCAATATTTTTGATAACATATAAAAATTACATTGGAACAGAAAATAGTTTGACCTATCACCAACACTCTTTAGGTAATAAAGGTACTGCCAGCGTAGGTGATGCACTTGGCAACCTGGTTATATCACAAAACATCTTTGAAGGAACAGGCAATAGACTTCCGATTTCCATTGATGTAACATATAACAGTATTTTATTTGACACAGCCTTTAGTAACAATTCGCCCTGCGGATATGGCTTTCAGTTCTCGTTCAACGAATATATTGAAGACGCAACGGACAAATTAAAAGAATATGGCTATGACTATGTTTATACCAACGCAAACGGAACAAAGCTACGCTTTAAGCAAAATTCGGACGAAACCGACAAATGGATAGATGAAAACGACTATGGTTATACACTGACAAAGGACGACAACAACATAATCATAACAGATTCATCAGACACAGTAAGCAAATTTGCTTTGCCTGAAAACGGAGGCAGCATTTTAAGCCAAAAAGATAGTCAGGGCAATGAAACAGTATATGGCTATAACAACGGATATTTATCAACCATTACCGACTGTTCAGGCAGAACTTATACAATCAATTACATTGCAAATAGCAGTAAGGTTGAATCTATTACAGCTCCGGACAATAAAACCGTAGCCTTTGCATATAGTAATGACAGGCTGGAATCAATCTCATATGCAGACGGAACAAAAACAACATTTCAATACAACTCTAACGGTTTAATAAGTTATGTACACCAATCTGACGGAAGTAAATTCCTTTATACCTATAATTCCGGCAAGGTTAGCAGAATAGTTGAATATGGCACTACTGGCACTCAGGGCAATTATGTGCGCATATCCTATAACAATGACAATACCACAACCTTTACTGATAAAAACAGCAGGCAAGAAACCTATACCTTCAATAATGCCGGTGAAACCATCTCTGTAATAAACGACAGCGGCTATATAATAGGTTTAGACAATGCTGATTCCCTTTTGGCTACCTATGGCTATGAGGACTTCACCAAGAACTATCTTGTCAATTCTAATGCTGATAGTATGAACAACTATGCCGTTAAGCGTTGGAATGCTTCAAATTCAGCAGTAACCTCTATTGGCAGTTCAGCCGACGATATCAACGGCGAAAAAGAATATTACCTAGGCACAGGCTCATTGAAAATTACACAATCAAGTAAAAATGATACAACTACTATTTTCCAAACCATTGACGTATCCTCTCTCGCCGGAACAAGTATTACATTCTCTGCATATTTAAAAACAGATGATATAGATTTCCAGTCTGATAAAGGAGTATTCTTAAGGGCCAGGTATTTAGATGCCAACGGCAATGAAATATCAATTCAAGATGGAAAGATATACAGTGGCACTATAAAATGGCAAAGGGTATGCCAAACCTTCAATGTTCCTGAAAATGCCTCACAAATGGAAGTACACTTCGGCTTAAAAGAAACCACAGGCACAGCATGGTTTGACTGTTTACAGCTTGAAGAGGGTGAGTGTATGAACAACTACAATGCCCTCGAAAACTATGACTTTTCAACCAATTTCGGCTGGAGCGGCGCAAATACATTGACAGGTTCGCCTAGTCAGCAGGTTAGTACATCACAAGAGGTTCTCATCAACAAGGCAAATGTGGCATTTAATATAAGCGGTTCAGCCGTTGCTGATTCATTGCCTTTGCGTGATGACAGACATTACGGAATTAAGCTATCAATATATTATGCCGACAGCGAAACCCCTGAGGAGCATATACAGTCTTTTAACGAGTGCACTACTGCTCAGCAGGCTGTAGCAGCAACAATAATTCCTGAAAAAAGTAATATTTTAATAAATAAGGTTGTATTCAGCTTTATTTACGATTATAATATAGGTAATATGACAGCATATAAAGCTATGCTGAATATAGATTTATCGTCAGCTGATACTGTATTTGACGAATCTGGGGATGATTCTGAAAGCACTGAAGCTGAAACAGACGAAGCTGCAACTGAAGAGATTAGTACCGAGCCATACCAAGGCTATGTGTACAGCTATGATGCTTTTGATAATGTTACCCAAAGCAGCTTTGGCACAGTTTTGACAGACACCGAGGGCAACGAAACGCTGGATACATCAAAACCGCACATTACTACAAGCACTACATACAATTCCACAGGCGACTACATTACATCCGAAACAGATTCAAGAGGCAAAACCACTACCTACAACATTAATAATACAAATGGAATTATTAACTCTATTACTGATGCAAAGGGCAATGTAGTATCTTATACCTATGACAATAATTCTGACACTGTTACATCTGTCAGCAGTAATGGTGCTCAAAACAACTATTCGTATAATTCAAGCGGCTTACTGTCGTCTATATCGCACAATGGCTTTAGCTATAACTTTACGTATGACGCCTTTGGCAATCAGCAATCTGTTTCTATAGGTGACAGCGTTATGGTAAATAACACCTACAGCAACGGCGGCGGTAATGCTATTCTGCTAAGAACTGCCTATGGCAACGGCGACTATATTCGATACACCTATGACAGATACCAGAGGGTATCATCAGTTGCTAACGGTGATGGCACAATGATAAGCTATATTTACAACAAAAAGGGATTAGTAGCAAAAGCTATTGACTATTCAGCAGGTATCACTACTGAATATCTCTACAGCATGTGGGGCTCACTGCAAAACACCGAAACTACTGGTGCGTCAGGCAATACTCTCTCCTACCAAACAACAGATGAAAATGACAATACTGTTTCAGTTTCAAAAATTTTAGAGGACACGAAAACAGTTACCACAGAATTTGATGAAAGTGGTAATTACATCATCAACAACGACGGCTGGAAAGTCACCCAAACTAATGATGACCTTGACAGAGCTTTAACCGAGACCGTTACACCTTCCGGCGATAATGCTGAGCCAATAACCAAGAGCTACACATACGTGGACGGCAATGGCACGAATAAAACTACCGAATTAGTCAAATCCATAACCTATAATCAGGGCAATGAAGTAATCGCCAAGTATTCTTATGAATACGATGATAACAGCAATATTACCAAGGTGTATGAAAACGACGTACTTGCAGAAGAATATACCTATGACAGTAATAATCAGCTTCATACTGTAAAGGACTACAGAATACGAAAATATACCCTGTACAACTATGACAAAGCGGGCAATATATTAGACACCAATACTCAGTATTTAGACTCCTACAATCTGCCTTCAGGTTCACCGTTCGGCAATGAATATTATTATGACGACACGGTGTGGAAAGATAAGCTTACAAAGTTCAACAATTATAACATAACATATGATGAAATAGGCAATCCTCTTAACTACCGTGACGGAATGTCAATGACATGGCAGAATGGCAAAGAGCTTGCTCAGCTTGTAGTTAATGATGAATTAACTGTTAATTATGATTATAATGCTAACGGTTTAAGAACTAAAAAAAGTATGCATAATGGTACAGACTACTGCAACTATTACTACGACGACAACAATAACCTTACAGCATTGCGTGACCGCAACGGTAAAGTAATGCAATTCTATTATGGCTCTGACGGCACAGCAGTATCTATGCGGTATAACGACACTATGTACTATTATATTAAGAATCTACAGGGCGACGTTACGGCGCTGGTAAAGGCGGACGGCACAGTAGCTGCTAACTACACCTACAACGCATGGGGTAAAGTTCTTTCAATTAAAGATGCAAACGGCAACAATATAACCGCCGACACAAATGTAGCCCTTATAAACCCACTGCGCTACCGTGGCTATGTATATGACGACGAGTCGGGCTTGTACTACCTGCAGTCCCGCTACTACGACCCTGAAACAGGAAGATTTTTGAATGCCGACATCTACTGCGACACAGAAAATTCAGTACTCAGCACCAATATGTTTGCTTATTGTGAGAATAATGCGGTTAATTATATCGATTACACGGGACATGACGTTTGGTGGCTACAAGATAATGAACCAGTATGTTGGCAGGGACACACTTCGTTATTAATTCAGGAACGCAAAGGTCACTGGTGGTACTTTTATTGGGGTCCTAATGAAATTAGACTTATTGAAATAGGTACTTGTACATTAAACCAATTAAACAAATGGCTCACTACAAGGAAGGATCGCAGTGGTGCATATTATTACGCTGATTGGTACGATAAATACATAAAAATATATGGAAATTTTTATCAGTCTCTAGAGTACATAGCTGGTTTGTTAGGTACATCGTTCAGAGCGATAAAAAACTCAAAAGATGGATATTACAGGGGGTATTCAGCTCATATCAATCCTGCATATAACCTTGTTACTAATAATTGTATGCAGGTAAGTACAGATGCATTATTGAAGGGGTATTTTTACGGTTATGAACGGACCTACAAAACTGCACTAAAATTTGCAAGGCTTTACGTGGTTCCTAATGATGCGTATAATTTTATGAGGGCAGTAAAATATAGCATTACGCTTTATAAAAATGCCTCTTATGGTATGGTAGGAAGATGTGCATCACCTTCAGTACTTGCTCTTGCAAAACGTCGTGGCATATGGTAATAAAAATAAAAAGGAGAGATTAACGTGACTATCACTAAAGGTAAAATATGTTCAGCAAGCATTTTAGTAATTGCCGTATTATTAGCCTTTATTGTTGTACTATCATCTCAGCTATTCGTTTTCATTCATTCTCCAAATATATCAAAGGTTACTGTTAGCAATCACACAGTTGACAATAGCTACAACAACAAGGTCCTCAACCCAACAGCAAGTTTAATCCAAAAAAACAACAAATTGTACTACAAATACCAGCAATATAATTATCTTACCTGTGGAGTTTATGAAATTTCCCCAATAGGAAGTCAAAGAATTTTATGTCCCAGCTGCAGCAACCTGCTCTACCCTACCGCAGATGATTTTTTTGAATACAATAATCAAATCATTCTTCAACCTCCTTACGGTGGTGTTGACAGTTTATACACCATAAATAATTTCCTATGTATCAAAGAAAAATACTGTGATTTGCAAAGTATTGACGGAAATATAATTTATGAAGTTGATGCATATAGAGATCATCTATACTGTTTTTCGGGAGAATCTGTGTACATATATGATAATGGAACTATTAAGAAAGTAGCTGATTTGCCGCAGAATATTATTGACGGTATGGATGAAATTATCCGTAGCCATCGTTATTATTTTACGGATGATACGCTTTATTTCATTTTGCCAAACAAAGAAGTATATGAAATTTATGCGTTAAATTTGTACGGTAACAAAAGTACAAAACTATATCTCACCGAAATTTTAAGTGATAGATATATTGATCGTTTAGCTATTGAAGATCAATATGCTATAGTCGGTTCTGATTTAATATATAGTTCCTCACCTAATGGTGGCTATCAAATACACAGGATTGAATTAGATGATGTAAATTCCACAGAATTACTTACGGATAGCGGGTATGCCTTTAATTGTTATAACGGAAACTTATACATATACGGTTACAGCACAAATAATGGGCTTGGTATTATGGATATTAAAGAAAAAAGTGAGAGAATAATTTGTAATGATTACATAATTACATCCGTATTTATTTTGGATAATAAATGGATATACTTTCTAGATGAAAATCACCACTTATTTAGAACAAATTATAATGGCAACATCATAGAAAAAATTTTTAGTACACCATAAAATTAAATTTACTTTGTTATTTTAACTATATAATAAATTTACATTGCAATCTTTCGTATAATTTATTAACTGATAATTATATGCAGGTATTTGATAGCGATTGGATATACTTTACCGATTATAATAAAGATTTATACAGAATTTCCCAAGATGGGAGCACACTGGAAACGGTTTTTACAGGTAAATAAATAACTATAGCTAAAATTCAGGTTAATGGTTGAATTGCAGGGCAACAGAACTTTCCCTGTTGCCCTTACACCAATTATGCTACCGTGGTTATGTATATTATATGACGACGAGTCGGGCTTGTACTACCTGCAGTCCCGCTACTACGACCCTGAAACAGGCAGATTTTTGAATGCTGATGTATACTGCGACACAGGCAATTCAGTACTCAGCACCAATATGTTTGCTTATTGTGAGAATAATGCGGTTGTATATAATGACTTATTTGGATATATTATTACAAATCCTTATATTGATATAGGAATAAGAGGTGCGCAAACACATTATAAGGTCAATAATAAATTGAACAATAAGAATTATATTAACAATTCGAGGTATAAATTTAACAAATGCATAATTAACCAATCATGGAATCCAAAGGTAAGAAAGATTAAGATGGGTTTATATACAGGGGATTACAATGGATGCGGCTGGATTGCAATATACAACGCATTGAGATTACTACGATGCTATACGATACAACCTAAAAACATAATGGCTTATTTGGAACGATATGGTCAATTACTTTACTGTACTTTTGGTGTATCACCATGGTCCATTGCCAACTATATGTCATATATAGGGTATTCTGTATACATGGAAACATCTCCTAAAAGTATAAATACCAAATTTAAAAAATATAGAGTATGTATATTAATGTATTTACATAATAAAGGTGCACATTACATTACTATTACCTATAAAAATGGATATTATTATGCGTATAATGTCTTTGGTGATTCTACTAACTTCCATAAATGGAAAAATGTTGATAATGAGTTACTTGGACGTAGTTTCAAGTATTTATACTGTATTTATATAAGATAATGGGTGATAAAATGAAAAAAATAATAGTCTTAATCGTGATTTCTTTGTGTTTCACTTCATTGTCCGGTTGTGAATTTCTTAATGGCTTAGTAGGGGGTTATGATTGGACAAAATATCCAGATCCTGGTCATTACCTGTCTGAAAAACCATACTTTGAGCTTTATTATAACGTCGACCATGATACACCTGGAAATTCTAAAATAGAATATAATGGCGAAATCGTGAATGTTGATTTTATGATTCTTGGCAATACGGGTTCGATTGACTTGTTAAATAGTGATGGAAGTAGTGAGATGTGTTATTTTGTTAAATGGAAGTTGACCTTAGGTGGGAATATAGTTGTGGATAGATATACCAAAAAACTGATTTCTTCAAATCCTTATAAATTTGAAGAAACATATTATGATACTATTACTTTAGTCAGACAATCACAGTAAAATATATCAAGATGATATATAAAGTATTTATTTTTTAACTTTTGATTGGAATCGAGGGCAACAGAACTTTCCCTGTTGCCATTACACCAATTATGCTACCGTGGTTATGTATATTATATGACGACGAGTCGGGCTTGTACTACCTGCAGTCCCGCTACTACGACCCTGAAACAGGAAGATTTTTGAATGCCGACATCTACTGCGACATGGTTAATTCTAATATTCCTAAAGGTACCACAGCCAAATGGTGTAATAAAAACTGACAAAGTAAGAAACCACTGTTAAGCAACCTTATCTTATAAGTGCCTTTGCAGTGGTTTCTTATTAGTGTTATTTATGCTACATGCTTTTAGTTTATTTACAGTTAAAGTCAAGAACAATCTTATCCTTAGCAGGTACAAACTGAGTCAACTTAACCCCGGCAGATGTCAGCATACATCGTGATGCCTTAGTACCGTCTGCGTCACGGTATTTATCAGAAAGGTAAATAACCTCTTTTATACCGGATTGTATAATTGCCTTCGCACACTCATTACAAGGGAACAATGCAACATATATTTTTGTACCAAGCAATGACTTACCATGTGCATTCAATATTGCGTTTAGTTCTGCGTGTACTACAAACGGATATTTTGTTTCGTTTACGCTGCCCTCTCGCTCCCAAGGATACTCATCGTCAGAGCAACCTATCGGAAAGCCATTATAGCCTGTCGAAATTATTACATTACTGCCATAGCAGCTGCTTTCGCCGCTTACTATGCACGCACCCACCTGTGTGTTAGGGTCTTTGCTTCTTTGTGCGGCAAGCAACGCTACACCCATAAAATACTCGTCCCAGCTTATATAATCCTGTCTTTTCATAAGTTCACTCCATGTAAATTATTTCAAATTACTACTATAGTGTAGTGTTACGACTTTTCAAATACGCAATCAAGCGCTAACTTTATCTCATTCTACGTCATTGGATATATTAAGTCAATACACTAAATTTATATTCCTGATGTTATTATCATAACTGCCATAAAGACCGGAATAAATATAAATATAATTCCTAAAATTATGTTACCCACCATTTGATCACCTGAATAAATATAAGTATCCGTAGGGTCTTGCGGATTTATCAGAATTTCAAATTCTTCACCTAATTTTGGTACTGCATAATTTCTATATACAGAATAGTTAGTTCGCATCATTTCACCATTATATAAATACTCATATACAGGGCAATATAAGCTCCCTCCCTTTGAGCCTCTTCTACGTTTTAAATCAATAACCCTTGCTATTGATTTGTCGGTGCAACGCTTTATCTTTCTTCTTTTATTAATATACGGGACTAAAATTAATCCCAGTCCTATAAAGAAAAATACTGATAAAAACAGATACGGAACAGCTTGCATCAGGGCGTTCAATACAAACTTTACATTCAATAAGACCATTAAAGAAACAGCTATTATAATTACGCCTACAAGTACAAATACCAGTGCAATATATTGGCGTTTTGGACCGCTAAAAAAGCAAGCAAAAATACCAATCACCGTAAAAAATAATCCAAATATAATAATTCCAACTGCAGGAGCGATTTGAAACGCAATAAACATTCCGACAAATGATGCTAAAATCCAAATTGCAATAAACGTTCCCATATTCTGGGATTTTTTCTGCTGCTGGTTATTGCCATGCTTATAATATGGCGAACCTGCCTGCTGCGGACTGTTACCCTGCTGATAGTACGACGTATGCACCTGTTGTTGATTGTCGCCCTGCTGATAGTACGACGTATGCACCTGCTGCTGATTATTACCCTGCTGATAGTACGACGTATGCACCTGTTGTTGATTGTCGCCCTGCTGATAGTACGATGTATGCACCTGCTGCTGATTATTACCCTGCTGATAGTACGACATCTTGGACGGATTGTTGTTTTGTGTACTACTGATAACTTCGTCATTAGTAGCAGTTCTGTTTTTTGGATTGCCGCCATAAAATTTATCAACATCTATATTGTAAGCACCGTCACGTTCACGTTTTTTACGGTATTCTTCTAATTCTTTTGCCGTATCGGATATTTCTGTTCGCTTACTAAATAATCCCATATAAAATACCTCCTATATTAATACATTTAATTACAATTTATTGTATCATATCACATTACATCAATCAAGGCACGTGTTGTGCCGGTGTATTAAAAATATATTCATATTTCATTAATAATTGTTTGACAATTGCAAAGCTATTAATAATGTGTTAAAATTATAACATATTTTTTACAGGGAAGTGAGAGCTTTGGACTTCAATGCAATCTTAACCGCTGTCAGCGACTTTTTATGGGGTTGGCCGATGATTATTCTTTTGCTTGGTACACACCTTTTTATGACAATACGTACCGGTGTTATTCAAAGAAAACTATTTACAGGCATTAAACTGTCTATAAAAAAAGACCCTGAAACACAAGGCGACATAAGTCAGTTTCAGGCCTTAACTACAGCACTTGCCTCTACCATTGGCACAGGTAATATTGTAGGTGTAGGTACAGCCATCGCCCTTGGCGGTCCCGGAGCTGTATTGTGGTGTTGGCTAACTGGTATTTTGGGTATTGCCACAAAATATGCTGAATCACTAATCGGTGTAAAATACAGAGTAAAAGCAAAGGACGGCACCATGGTTGGCGGTGCAATGTATGCACTTGAAAGGGGTTTGGGGATTAAATGCCTTGCTGTATTATTTGCCCTTTTTGCAGCCCTTGCAACATTTGGTATTGGCAACGGCGTACAGGTTAATGCCATTGCTAATATATTCAACCAGGCTTTTGCACCTGAACAAGGCTATAAGGTTAGCTTATTTGGTCAAGAATTGGACATTATTGGTATTTTATGCGGTGTTGTAATTGCTGTTGTAGTTGGCTTCGTTCTGTATGGCGGTGTAAAGTCTATATCAAAGGTATGCGAAAAACTAATTCCATTTATGGCTGTTTTATACATACTAGGCTGTATTTACATACTAATATATAACCATCAGTACATAGTGCCTGCTATTGTTGACATTGTTCAGTCTGCCTTTTCGGTTAAATCAGCTGTTGCAGGAGGAGTGGGTGCAGGTATGATGATGGCCTGCCGTTACGGTATAGCAAGAGGTTTATTTTCTAACGAATCGGGTATGGGTTCAGCACCTATAGTTGCAGCTGCCGCTCAAACAAGAAACCCTGTCAGACAGGCACTAATATCTTCCACCGGCACCTTTTGGGACACTGTAGTAGTTTGCTTAATGACAGGACTTGTACTTGTTAGCAGTATGCATTCAGATGCCTCTATCGCTACAAACGGCAACGGAGGCGACTTGACCTTTAAGGCATTCAGCCAAATACCTTACGTTGGTGTTGGTGTTATTGTAGTAGGTATTGTACTATTTGCATTTTCAACCATTCTAGGCTGGGCATATTATGGTGAAAGATGTATAGTTTACCTTATGGGCACTAAGGCACTGAAAGTCTACAGATTTATATTCATTTTATTTGTGCTGGTTTCACCTATTATAAGTCTGGATGCAGTGTGGACATTAGCTGATATTTTAAATGCATTAATGGCAATACCAAATATTATAGCCATATGGCTGCTTAATAAGGTTATTGCTGACGATACTAAGCATTATCTGGGCAACCTTGATGAAATAGACAGAACACCTATACCGACTATTGATAAGAGTTACCAGTAAATTATTAAAAGCCTTTGCCTGCTGCAAGGGCTTTTTTATTTTACACTGACTATTCCATAGACGCTATTTCCTCAAGCTTATTTAAATTACTGATAATAATATATCGATAGGCGGTTTTTATAATTCCTTTGCTTACAAAGCTATTTAGAATTTTGCTTACTGTTACTCTTGAAACTCCTACTAAATTACCAATTTCCTCGTGTGTGAGGTTTACCATAATTTCGCCATTAAGAAATGTTTGTGACTGTAAAAGTTGGTTGGCTATACGGCAGTCTGCCTTTGCAAACACCATACCTGAAACCTGA
>Ga0153961_1000273_pt1 | contig 14916 bp, 17 predicted proteins | sample TSFL045MetaG_FD_104748 | JGI IMG/M metagenome (GOLD analysis project Ga0153961, IMG submission 104748) | Attine ant fungus gardens microbial communities from Florida, USA - TSFL045 MetaG | ecosystem: Host-associated > Fungi > Mycelium > Unclassified | place: USA: Florida, Withalacochee...
AAGCAACAACTTGGTCAAGATTGAAGATTGCCCTTTGCTTATCCACCAAAGTTGCCATTTCATCTATATTATACTGTTCAGCCTGCAAGAGAGGATTGGGTATTCTGTGAGCCCACTGTTGCTGTAGAAGAGGCATTGGTTGTCATATTCTGGAAATATGATAATTATATAATTTATTTCTCCTAATTATTCTCCTAAAATTATTAATAGTAGGATAGCGTAGTAGACTACTCTCCTCCTATTCTGGACTTCCTATAAGTACTGAGTAGTTACAGTGTAATTCCTCAGTCTGTAAATTAACATCAATTAGTCCTAATTGTATCTCATCCTTTCCGACTCCTCAATTTACCTGCTTAGGACCTCTATCTTGACGACTTCCACTACTCCAAAATACGCAACCAACCTCACGACCAGAGACCGGGGCGCAACACATAAGTTGAAGCCAAGGTCGTTCAACAAGTCGTTCTTCACTCTGACGTCCTTGACAGTCTGCCGGAGCCTTCTTTCTGGTTTTGCGATCACTGTTAAGTACTATCTATTCTCCAAGATAGCTTAGTACATCATTCTGGAGTATAACTCTATTATTACTCCATTCCCTCACTCTCCGTCTGTCCATCCTTGACATTGGTAGAAAATCAGCAAGATTTCTTTCCATTCCCACTAATATCCTGTTGAGATTCCAAAGACCATAATCATAAACATCATCCTCTGATATCTCCTGATCAGCTTAGTAGTGGTTCATATGATGTAGTTTGTGCTTGACATCATCACATAGTCCAGCCTTGAATTGATTCCAGAGAAGATGAGGCTCAGCCACTTCATTAGTCAGCAAGATAACTGCCAACAACTGACAACATGCCATTCCAGGCTGCATTGCAATTGCTTTCTCCAAGCAAATCCTTCACTCATGATCATCCTCCAGTAATCCCCTTGCCATACATGCCTCCTTGAATATAGCAAATACTTGGCCATTCCAGATCCTTAGATGCTCTCAACTCTTTCTACCTTCAAATATAATCAAAAGAAGTCATAAAAAGAACTACTCTTCCTTTGATGGTAATACAAAGTACATCCTTCCAATCACCTTGGCCCACTGTCTTGGATGCCATGATTTGACTTTAGCATTCTAGGTATAGTATTGAGGGAACTGCCAGTAGGTAAGGCCCAAACTATCATCATGTGTAGAGTTGTAGTCAAACCAAGCAGTCAGCTGAGTCTTCTCCACATTTTGCCTAGCTAATACTTTATTAACAGTCTGGTGTGCATGAAAGTTGACATAGTGTTCATTGGGAAGATGGATAGGCAGACGTTGGACTGCTGGAAATTCTCCATGCATATTGAATTCAAAAATCTTCTAGCAAGCTTCTGTTGGACCAATAAACTGACTATCCAAATGAGCCTTGATTTCATCCTGCACCCCAGCACTAATCTCCATAGTTGCTCTATCAGGACCCTTGGAGATGTACCTGCTCAGATACTTGATAGTTCCCAATCCAGCAGAGATCTCAACATTGATATGGTAATCAAAGAGAAGGAGTAGTTGAGGACAGTAGAGGACTACATATTGATTAGTGAATCTGGCCCCATTGTGTTCAAAAACCAAGCCATTGTCAGGCCTAGCATAAAGTGGATAACTGTTCTCAGCCCAATCTGTTCTCTCTCTATACTCCTTGGGAAAGTGTTTACTATATTTTCTATTGACCATACACTTGGCTTGGGGATTGTCAACACCACATAGACTATGGAGCATATATTTTGTGACTTTTACAAAGAGAAGTGGCTGTAGTTGAGAGTCAGGAAGTTGAGCTGAGATCATAGAGTTTATATAATAAGAGTCTTGAATGCGATGTTGAGGATGTAGAAAGATAAGCAAGTGGATGAGGGAAAGATCTCTTTTCTAAAACTCAATGGTATGAATATGAGCTATAGTAGTACCAAAGAAACTATTATCAATGAGCTTGAGGAGTGTTTTTTTCTTCTGCTCAAAGACCCTTAATACAATGTCAGGACAATCAGTAGCTGTTTGACCAGGAAAGAGACTGTGGATGATTTCTGGCCACTTGGGATTAGCAGTTATGGTAAGAAAGAGGTCTGGTTTGTGAAAGTGTGTCACAGTTGTGCCATGGACCAGTAGTCACATACTGTATGGTTTACCACTACACCAAAAGGGCAACGTTAGTAAGGCTACTTGCTAACGAGGGTCTAGCTATTTATGTAGTTCATTTGAACAGGTATTTTGTTATACCTTCATGATACTATTTAGTAGTTATTTTTTGTGACAAAGTGTCTGCAAATGGCTATAGCATCCTGGAACAGCTGGGTCATAAACCTAGGACTTCCCATATGAGAAGAAGAAAGAATGAGTTTGTATCCCAAATGTAAGGGGACAGCTCCATTTCTACCTCTAAACTGCATAGTGACACTCCAGAGCAACCTAAGCCTGTTCAAGTATTACTTTAGTAATACTTAAACACACTAGTATAGCTCCAATCACACTGACCCTGACACTAAAGAATGTAAACCTAGTATATATAATATGGAAGATCCCTTCAGGAGCCTTATCCTAATCTCTGAGGATTCTCCTGGAGGTGAGTTGTATTACAATCACAAACTATAATATAACTGAGAATTCTCCTGGAGTCTTGTGCCCTAGTTTCTCTTACACCAAAGGCCTAATATCTTCTCTATTATGCCTATCATGCACAGCAACATTCTGTAGTCCCTAGTAGAGCTCAGATCTAAGAGTATATTGATGTGTCCTAGTCCAGTTGAGTTTCCTCTGCTCACAATTTGCCTATGCATCAACAACTGCTGGAATAACTTTCCACCATAGAAGAGAGGTAGCTGAGGACCATCTCTGATATGAAGATGATAGGCATAGTAGTATATTAAACACCACCTGTGAGCGAGCCCATTTCTCCCTATCTCTTTGCCTTGCATTTTCCCTTCGTTCTCTTAGTTGAGCACTACAGATTAGAATTCTTAGATACTATCTATTCTCTCCCTTTGGAAACAACAAAACATAGTAAAGAGCAGCATAAGAAGAACTATTCTAGCTAATTTGTTCAAGTTGTCCTTCTCTTGCTTGTAATGTCATGACTTGGCAAAACGGCTAAGTCATTATCTATATTTCTTTTCTTTTCTTTTCTTTTATCTTGAACTTACTACACAGAGGGAAGTGTGGGAAAGTGTCACGTCACAAGTGTCACATGGTCATAGTCACATGACAGGAAGTCACAGCATCACATCACATGATGTCACATGATGAGTTACATGATAGGCATGGGAAAATAGTGCACAGACCATGTAGTAGTTGTATAAGTAGTGTAGAAAATCTAATGGGAACTCTATCGAGTTCTTCTTGTCAAACGCTGATAAAGGAGCAGTTGGCTTAATTCCAGCTTTGGAGTTAGCTAGTCTGACATGTAATACCATATCTCTATTGTTCATTGCATAATATACCCCTTCCTCTAGAATAATGACTGAAATCTCCTCAGCTGTCAGCAGATTATGGGTTCTTTGATCCTGTTGCAAATTAACATATAGCCTGATTGTGACTGTCAGCAACTGACTTAAGATCTTAATCCTGGGTTAAAATCAAGAGAGCTCTTCAGGGTTAGAAGAGAACTCAATAGAGTCCTTGTTTCATTCTGCTGTACTACTTGTACATTTCTGCACTGCTTGTCCTTATTTATTCTACAAGTCCTTACTAGTCCAGGGTTCAATTCCAGTCTGTATCATATTTCTTGGTCATGGTTGAGACGACTCATGACAGTGACCTCCTGCTGTTCATCTGCTAGTTTTTCCTTGATAAGCTCATAGACATGACAGTATTGACCAATATAAGAATGACTATCTAGAAGCATCATCTGAAGATTGTCCATTACTACAGGGTCTAGGTTATTGTTGTTGGTTCTCTTGACATTGAGCTGCTCTGCTGTATCAAGGATATAAATTTGTGCATATATTGGAGTTTGATCACCATGAGGAAAAAGAGAACCAGTGAGATAATGAAGCTCTCCTTGGATTTTGAAACAATAGAGACCTGATTGCCTAGTGACTGAGTTATCGATTTTGACTCCTACTAAAGTCATAGCAAATACTACATTATACTGCTGTATATTGTTGCAAAATTCTCTTGAGGAATAATCATCTCCAGTCAAGTAGTTAGTTGTGAAGGATTTCAGTGAGTGGTTGAAGAAGAGGTAGTTGGATTTGTTCTTGCAAACAACACATGCCAAATTTGGGATAATTGACCCATGAAGATGTCAGCTTTTCACAGTCAAAGTAAAGAGCATAACAGTAAGGGCAGATAACAGATAGCATGCCCAAGTTGTTATACTGTATATCAGCCTCTAGGAATAGTTGTCCAGCAGGTGGATATTGTTGTCAGAATAGCTAACTCCTGAGCTGGAATAAAGCCAACTACTTCTTTATCAGTGCTTGACAAGGGGAACTCGATAAAGTTCTTATGTATACTACTTATATAACTACTACATAGTTTATGCACTACTTTCCCACAGTTGTTATGTGACTTCATTTTGTGTGATGTCATACTGTGACATCTGTCCTGTAACATATGACACTTTCCTGCACTCCTTCCTTGTGTAGTAAGTTCAAAAGAAAAAAATATATATAAATAATGACTTAGTCGTTTTGCCAAGTCATGACACCACTCCTCTCTCAAGGTTCCTTATCCCAGGGATTTACAGTTCATAGTAGGGGTCTACCATGTTGCCCATTTCATCTTTATCTTCCTCTAATGTTCTTCTTTCTCTCTTCTATTTTTTTCAGTTTCTCTCCAGCCTTTCTGTAATAATTGACCTCATTTCATACAGGTGTTTACCATGATGCAACCATATGGACCACTTTTTTGTTTCAGATTACTTCATATATCCAATGGCTCAGTCAGCATCTTACTAGTGGGGCATGTTCTTTACTCAGCAGACCTCATGTCTGCTATATGTTCTCCTTATTACTACCTCATAGTACATAGGTATATATACAGTAGATACTCTTTTGTATTCCCTACACTTTACCAATTGTATTATTCCCTTCCTTCCTCAACTCTCATATCATCCTCAAGTTTTTACTTGAAGTTGTAACCTGAGTTACTTCTCAAGGTTATAACACTTCCCCAGTATTCTGGGTCATACTGTTTGTCTGACCATCTGAATAGTTTTCTTGCTGTGAACCTTTCTGGCAATTCTTCTCTTCTAAATGTTCCTTTCTCTCTTTTTTGCCGATTTATTTCTTCCATGTCTCTCCAATATTCTTTCTCAAATTCTTTGACTACTTCTTTTGCATTTTCTAAATTCTTTCTTCCTTCTCAGGTGTTGGATTCTGTAAGGGTGACTGGGGCACAAGACTCCAGGAGAATCCTCAGTTAATATTACAGTTTGTAATTATGATACAACTTACCTCCAGAAGAATCCTCAGAGATTAGGATAAGGCTCCTGAAGGGATCTTCTACACTATATACTGGGTTTGCATTCTAAGTGTCAGGGTCTCTGTGATCAGAGCTATACTAGTGTATTCAAGTATTACTAAAGTAATACTTGAACAGGCTTAGGCTGCTTCAGAGTGTCACTTTGCAGTTTAGGGGTGGAGATAGAGCTATCCTCTTATATTCACCCTCCCTTCAAGATTGCTACGTCTCAGAGCAATAGACTTAGAATGAAAAATGTTATTGAACTCCGTGTGCTGGATATGTCTTGGAGCCCCAGGGTATTTGCAATGGAACTCTACTGTCAGTTCTGGAGTGGAGACTTCGGAGGCAGACTCCCAGGAATTGTGTTTGTAGCCATATCCTTTTCACTTAATGAGATACTGGAATCTTCTCCAGTGCCAATGACTGTCGAGTATCTCTTCTACTTCCTACTCCACTTCTCCGTCGATGATTATAGGCAGTGGGTGGTCCTCCATTTTCTGGCCTGTAATTGGGTTGTCCGGAGCCAGAGTAAGCTTCACTACGTTGAACACTGGATGAAATGGCTTTATCTGGTATGGCAGCTTTAAGCGATAGGCTATAGGTCTGATCCGCCATTCCACTACAAAGGGACCAAGCCATCGATGTGAGAGTTTCTGTGAAGGGGGCAAAGTCTAGATATCTGATGTGTCAAGAAAGACTTTGTTGCCAGGGTTGAACACTGGAGCCAGAGTTCTTTGTTGGTCATAGTATTTTTTCATGTCATCCTATGCTTTGTGGATCATGGACTTTGCTTCTTCAATTGCTGTTCTTATCCTTTCCACGAACTCATTGACTATCTCTAGACCAGAAGGGTTCTGTCGGGGTTCAAAGCCTATATGGGAAAGCCACCCAGTGTTGAGCAGAAATGGAGGCTGTTGAGTAGTAAAGTGGATGTGATTGTTGTGCTGGAACTCTGCCAGGGGTAAGAGGTCATACCAGTCATCTTGCTGTTTGTTCACAAAGAGCCAGAGATACTGGTCCAACTCTTGGTTAACGTGCTCCATCTGTCTGTCTGTTTGAGGATGCCAGGCTGTGGAAGATGCTAACTTTATTCCTAGCAGGTGGTAAAGTTCCTTGGTGAAGTAAGCTATGAACTAAGGTCTGCAGTCTAAGATTACACACTTCAGAAGACCATGGAGCTTTCAAACTTGATACAGGAAAAGTCTGGCTACTCCTTCTGCTATCACTGTCATGTGCATCAGAATGAAGTGTGTCCGTTTTGATACTAAATCCACCACTGTTATTACTGTGTTGTGTCCAGAGGAGAGGGGGAGTTCCATGATGAAATCCATACTAAGTGTGTCCTATTGCAAGTCCGGGATCCGGAGAGGGTGCAATTCACCTACTAGAGCCTGCCTTATTAGTTTCATCCTGAGGCAGAGGTCACAGGTACTGATATACTGTCTGATGTATCTAGACATTTGAGGCCACCAGTAATCCCTAGAGACTAACTCTAGTGTTTTCTAGTGTCCAAGGTATCTAGCAACCTTTGTATCATAGCACAGTGAGACCACTTGTCTTCACAAGTTCACATTCCAAAGAACATAGATCTTGCCTCTGAACCGGAGTAGTCCTTCTTCTTCCAACCATTCCATGGAGTGGACCATCTTACTTACTGCTTGCTAGAGTTCTCTTGCTACTTTTGCCACTGGCTCTTTTTGGTTGCCTCTCTGGTTCCCTTGACAAATTTCCCTAAGAATATCTCTCTCCAGTCCCTCCATCTGGACTCCTTCAAGAGCTTGGATTGCCAAGAGCTCCAGTTGTAGAAGAACCATGTCTTTGTTGTCAGAGGCTCTCTTGCCATAGTCTGGCCTCTATGATAATACATCGGGCTTCCCCATGCAATAACCTGGGCAGTGGATCAACTTGAAGTCGAAGCGGGCTAAGTACAGGGACCAGTGAGCCTGGCAACAGTTGAGTTTCTTAGCTGTCATGAAATACTCTAGGTTCTTGTGGTCTGTCCAGATTTCTACTGGGTATCGGGCTCTCTCTAGGAAATATCTCCACTCTTCCAGTGCACGGATGATAGTGAGCATCTTCTTGTCATGAATCTTGTAATTTTGCTCCACTGGAGACAGGAACTTGTTGTAAAAAGCTACCAGGTGCTACTTCTCTTCTCCAGGTAGTCGCTAAGAAAGGATAGCTCTGGAGGCAAAGTCAGAACTATCAGCCTCAATGCGAAAGGGTTCTGAGTCCTAGGGTAATACCCAGACTAGAGCAGTGGTTACTGCCATCTTGAAACATTCAAAGGCTTCCTATTCTTTGGTATTCCAGTTCCAAGCTTAGTCAGAATGTGTAAGGTTGAAGAGGGGTCTGGCTATGGTTGAGAAATCTCGGATAAAGTGACGGTAGAAGTTAATGAAGCCTATGAAAGCCTGTATGTCAGTCCAGTTCTCCAGGATGGGCCAATTGTGGACTCCGGCAACTTTAACAGGGTCCATTGCAACCTTGTTTTCCGAGATAACCAGTCTGAGGTATTCGATCTCCTTCTGATGGAACTCACACTTCTCCAGGTGGAGAAATAACCTGTGCTCTGCCAGTACTTTCCAGACCCTCTGGACTGCTTGTTTGTGTTCCTCTTCTATTCTCATAAAGATCAGAATGTCATCCAAGTACACTACTACAATCCCTTTGGCTATGAGGGTTCTGAAGATATTGTTCATCATAGTTTGGAAGGTAGTGGGACTGTTGGTCATTCCAAAGAACATCATGAGAGGTTCAAAAAGACCATGATTGGTGCAGAAGGCCACCTTCTATTCATCTCTGGGCTTGATATGCACATTGTTAAAACCTTAGCAGACATCAAGTTTTGTGAAGTACTTGGCTCCATGGAGCTGGGAAACAAGTTTGGAGATGAGGGAGAGGGGGTATTTGTTCTTGACAGTTATGGTATTTAGTGCACAATAGTCTTAGACCAGCTGGAGTGAGCTATCTTTCTTCTTAATAAAGAACACAGGGGCTGCTATGGAGGACTTGGAAGGTTGGATTCATCTAGTATGTAGGTTTTCCTCTAGGAAGGTGTCCAACTCAGCTTGTTCCAATGAGGATAAGGGATAGACTTTCAATGACTTAGGCTCTGCTCTGGAGATCAGTTTGATAGCATGATCCCATTTGCAGTGCTCTGGCAGTATGTCAAAGTCTTTCTTGGAGAACATGGATTGGAACTCTATGATGTAGGCAGACAGTGGAGTGGCAGTGGCAAGTGTCTCCTTACTGCATCTGGCTCCCTCCATAAGACATTGGGAGGTCATAGCTGTGGCTCAGAGGTTGACCTCAGTAAGTTCTAGAAAGATATGTGTAAGGAACAATCAGTCTCTAAGCTCCCAATCAGGGCTGTACATTTACAGAGGCATTTCTTTGAGCTCTAGCTCTTCTTGGAAAAGGGGTGTGGGTCTGTCACGACACAATTAGAGGGCTCGGAGTTCAGTCCTCTTCTGGTGGGTCTGTTCCTTTCGTAGGGTGTATCCTTCTTCATATTGGAGAGGGCAATGGGCCATTTTGACTTCTCCTTTTTCCTAGTCAACCTTGAGGTTATAGTCCTTGAGCCAGTTGTAGCCTAGAATCAGACTCTGTTTCCCAAGTCTGGAGACGGCCAAAAGTATCCTTTTGGAGTGAGTCTTGTAATGAAGAAGCATGTTCACGACCTCAGAGATCTGTCCTGCCTTGTTGGGGGAACTGTCGACATTGAAGACTGGGATGTTACATGAGAGGGTCTAAGTGTTTATCCCTTTCGAACAGATGAAGTCCCTGTTAATGAAGCTTCTAGTTGCTCCACTGTCCAAGAGGGCTTTGACAGAGTAGAGTTCGCTTGTATTCATAGTTCCAATCTCCACTGGCAGGAGTAAGGAAGTTCCTTGTGTGTCCAAGACACTGATAGCGAGGAGCTTGGGCAGCCTTCTCTCCTACTTGGGTTTATGGAACAGAGCAGAGACCAAAGGGGTAAGAGGTGGTATGTCTACTAGTTCACTGTCAATTGTATTGGGGTTTTCTATAGTTAATACAGTGAACTTATTTACTGGCGACCAGGGCACACTTATCGCTGTACTATGCAAAATCCTCTTCTTCCTTCAGGGGACAAGACTCTTCAATCGGAACTATATCTTTCAATGCCAACAAATCTTTAATCAGCTCCTCCCGTTGTTCCGCAGTGAGCTGATGGATGTCCATGTGGTGAGGACAGTCTTGGACTAAGTAATTTGTGTCTCCACATCGGTAACATCCTCACAGAGGCAGGGACCTTGTCTTTCTAGTCGTGTCAATGTCCATAGGGATTCCCATAGATGGAAAGGGTGGCAGAGATTTTGAAGTGACCAGAAGAGACAGAATAGGGGGCAATCTTGCCATAGACAGAGGTGAGGGTCAGGCAGAGATGGTTTTGGGTGGTGCAGAGGAAGCGGAATGCGACATGGACTAAAAGGTCTTATTGGCGAGACATACCTAGTCAATCCTCTATGCTGCTCTATACTATGCATTGGGGTTGGTATCGGCTGGTTGTCTGTAGGGCATAGTGGCGATCTAGTTCTGAATTCCTAGCCTGAGACCTCGTTGGAACTTTACCACTAGCGTCCAGGGATCTGTGTAACCTGCGTTGGAGACCAGGGTCTGGAAGTTGTCCAGATAGTCGTCTACCATCCAGCCTCCTTGGTAATAGGAGATGCCTTCCAGAGCATTGATTGCGTCCACTTCTATGTTAACTGGGAAGAAGTGAACCCAGAATTATTACTCAAAGTCTCTCTAGGTTTGGATAGGGAAAACGTCAGTGTTTGCTTCCTGACGAAACATGTTTTTGGACCACTTGGCAGTACGATCACTTTTGAAGAATGTAAGAGCCCAAAGAATCCTTTCTTTTTTATTTGTGGAACTGTTCCAGGGCTAGGTAGATATATAGGGAGCAGGAGTTTAGAAATGCACAGCTGTTGTGATGTTCTCCACTGAAGTCCAGAGGACAGGAGAGCTTGGAACACATTTGTCTTGCCATCAGAGTGGGGGGCAGAGACACCAGAGGAGATGGTACAAGCAGAGAAGATGTGTTTGATACAGACAGAGGAGGGGAATTAGCTACTAGCTATATGAGCTGCTATAGCTGCGCAGTCAAGGCTGCTAGGGTAATGTTGATGTTATTTTTGGAGATGTTTTGTCTCTCCGTTAACTGGTGGAGATGGTGTTGCAGGTACCCTAAGGCATCAGCTATACCTTGGAGAGTGTCTGAGGGCAACGACATCTGGAGAGTAGATTTTTCAAAGGGCGACCTATTGGGTAGCTGTCCACTGGGATAGTCCAAGGCTCTGTTTTTAAGGATCCTAATCTGCTGTAAGGGTGACTGGGGCACAAGACTCCAGGAGAATCCTCAGTTAATATTACAGTTTGTAATTATGATATAACTCACCTCTAGAAGAATCCTCAGAGATTAGAATGAGGCTCCTGAAGGGATCTTCTATACTATATACTAGGTTTGCATTCTAAGTATCAGAGTCTCTGTGATCAGAGCTATACTAGTATGTTTAAGTATTACTTTAGTAATACTTGAACAGGCTTAGGTTGCTCCGGAGTGTCACTTTGCAGTTTAGGGGTAGAGATAGAGCTATCCTCTTACAGATTCTGCTGTAAAACCTTTCCACCTCACTAAGTATTTATCCTTTTCCCTTATTTGCCACTTATTTAGGATTTTCTCTACTTTCCATTCTTTCTTTCCTTTGATTATAACTGGAGTTGGTTATTCCTTCCTCTGTCCTTTTATCTGCTCTACATATTTTCATATCCTACTAACATTGACTACTAGATGTATTTTTACTATACTAGGTAGTTCTAGTTCTACTGCATTTGACAATATGATTTTCTTGATTTTGTAGGGCCCTATATACCTCTCTGTCAACTTCTCTGTCCTTCTTCTGACCATTTGATATTTCAGATCCTTAGTACTCAGCATCACTAAGTCTCCTACTTTATACTCATTGACTTCCACCCTCTTCTTATCTACATACTTTTTCATTTCCTTCTGTGCTTTTCTTAATACCACTTTTGCTTTCTTCTGGATTTTCTTCATCTTTGCGACAAATTTCTCTGCTCCCTCATATTTCCCCTTCTTTCTTATTTCAAACCCCATCCTAGGATCTTGTCTGTAATTTGCCTTGAAAGCCAATATTTTAGTACTTGAGTGCACTTTATTATTGTATGCGAACTCTGCTGTTCCTAACTAGTCTGGCCACTGTTCTTGTCTATGGTCAATAAATATTCTTAAGTACTGTTCTAACTCTTGGTTGACCCTCTCTGTTTGTCCATCTGTCTGAGGGTAGAATACTGTTGACATTTTACTTTTGATCCCCTGTTATAAACATTGAGTAGGACTACAGTTATTATCAGCTATGGTCTGATAATGAATGGCTAGTAGAAAAGATAATAGCAATATGAGATGAGGACATTATGATGTAATAATGCATTGAATGTCCAAAGACTCTAAGAGACAATGGACTCATAGAATGGATAGAACTCTTTAGAGAAATCTCAGACTATTTTCTCTTTTCTATCTTTGGACTTGTACTAGATAGGACAACATTGGACTAATCTATTATTAGACAATGACTCGACTTGTCACTTTCATGGCTTCTGTCACTGGACTGTCACTTAACTAGTCACTCTTAGTTACAAGTAGTGTTACCATATTGTAATGTAGTCACAATGCCTAGTTAGGATAAATACAGTCCAAAAAGAAAAGAAACAACAAGTTCTCTCTTTCTGTATTTCCTTTGTAAAATCTTACTCTGAGTAATTGGTACTCTTACTTGTTTTAGGACAGTCTCAAGGGTGCTACTCAAAGTCTCGTTGATATCTCTTTTCTGATATAACTTCACTGAAAACCTTAACTGGATCCTTGAGTGAAAAGTATAAAGATATTAAGTATTAGATATAGGCTTTAAGTTAAAATGTATATTCAACTATAAGGTCTAGAGTCTTAACATCCCCAGCATCCTATTCAGCTCTCGCATTAACCCTGCTGCAAACTGCGGTCCTCTGTCTGATATGATACTTTCAGGTAAACTATATAGTTTCCACACATTGTCTCTAAACAGCCTAGCCAATCCTTTTGCCGTTACCTTTTCTGTAGTTGGAATAAAGTAGACCATTTTTGTTAGTCTGTCGACTACTACTAGGATTGAATCATATCCCTGTGCTAAGGGTAGTTTGGTAATAAAATCTACCAATATATGTGTCCAAGGTTTTTCTGAAATTGAATTTGGCATTAATTTTTCTGCTGGCTGTTCTGTATAGTTTTTGTTGCATTGGCAGACATTGCATCCCTCCATATATCTCTTCACCTCCTTAGTAACTCTTGGCCACCAGAAGTTCTAAGTGACTAGCTCCACTGTTTTCTACTGTCCCCCATATCCTTCTATAGGCATATTATGATGTAGTCTAATAATTTTTGTTCTAAGCTTATCATCTCTGGGTATATATACTTTTTCCTCTTTGTACATTATGCTGTCAATTTTTCTCCACTCTTCATTTCTCAGCATTTTCACTCTTGCCCATTTTATTTCTTCTACTGCTTTTACTACTTCATTGTCCTTTACTTTGAACTGTTTGACCTTCTTTAGTAGATCCACTCCTGCTACAATAATTTCTACTGTTTCTATTCTTCTTGCTTCTAGCCACTCAGGCTTTATTAGCGTCTGGTTTTTATTGTCTCTCTCTATTCCTACTTCCCAGTCTGGTCTCCTACTAAGACTATCTGCTTTTTCCATTCTACTTCCTGGAACATACTTTAGCATAAAGTCAAACCTAGATAGGTATAGGGCCTATCTCGCTTGTCTGTAAGGAGATACCTCCATTTCCACCCCTGAACAGCACGACAACACTTCAGAGCTACCTTAGCCTGTTTTACTAGTAATACTTAAACACACTAGTTTAGCTCCAATTCTGCTAACCCTGACACTAAGGGATGTAAGCTTAGTATATAATGTAAAAAATCTCTCCAGGAGCCTCATCCTAATCTCTGAGGATTCTCCTGGAGTCTTGTGTTCAGTCGCTCTTACAGCAGATTAGGATCTTAAAGTGGAGCCTTGGACTATCCCAGTGAACAGCCACCTAATAGATTGCCCTCGCCTATCATACCTAACCCTCCAAAAATTCCACTCTTTAGATGTCATTGCCCTCAGACACCTCTCAAGTATAGCCGATGCCTTAGGATACCTATAACACTATCTGCAGGAGCTCATGGAGAGACAACATGTCTTCAAAAATAACATTAACTCCACTCTGGCAGCCCTGACTGCGCAGCTATAGCAGCTCACACAGTTAGTAGCTAACTGTTATGACCTTAAGGAGTAACTCAGGTTGCAACACTCAAGTAAAGACTCAAGGATGGATTGAGAGTAGAGGAAGGAAAGGAATGGTACAATTAGTAAAGCATAAAGAATACAGAAGAGTATTTACTGTATATATACCTATATACCATAAGACAGTAATAAGGAGAACATATGGCAGACATAAGGTCTGCTAAGTAAAGAACATGCCCCACCAGTGAGGTGCTGACTGAGCCATTAGATATATGAAGTAATGTGAAATGAAGAAGCAGTCCATGTGTAGAATACCTGGAGATAATGAGATCAATCATTACACTAATCCCCCTTCTCCAGCTGTACCAAACACACCTCTCCCACCTATACTATTCCCTCCGGTGTCTCTGCTCTCTGCTCTGCTGTTACACCATACAAATGTTTAGGCAAAATAAGTGACATTTTACACCTTAATAATGAGAATAACCAGCTCAAGAGACGAGCTCGGCCCCCCAGAGATGTTCTCTTAGATGCCCAGTCGTGGACTTGAGCATCTAGCTTGAGTAGCAAAGTAGTGGCTGTAACCACCGCTACATACGCCTCATGGACACTTGCCCAGGTGCCCTGTATCAGATTCTCAATAGATTTCCCTTCTAGAAGTGTTCTCGAGGACAAAAGCAAACTTAGACGAGTTAACACTGTCACACCAGACAGCTGTTTAGGCAGTAAAAGGGACATTTTTTACCTTAATAACAAGAATAACCAGCTCAAGAGACAAGTTCGGCCCCCCAGAGATATCCATTAGATGCCCAGTTATGGACTCGAGCACACTGCTTGAGTAGCAGAGTAGTGGCTGTGACCACTACTACATACACCTCATAGAGATTGTCCAGAGAATTTCATAACAGATTTATAACAGAACTCCCCTCTAGAGTACTCTTGAGAGCAGAAAGAACCTTAGAAGAATGTTCTCTGACAGAATGATGTCATATCTTGGTGGCAGTGACTTATTTATAATGTTTAGGTTACCATCAGAGCAGGACCATCATTGCTGATGGCTAATTATAGCAAGAACTAGCAAGATGAGTCCTCTTGAGGGCTGCATCGCAAACCTAATAGAAGAAGACTGAGACTCGAAGATGTGATGAGGTATAGAGGAGTAGTAGAAGGACT
>Ga0153961_1000274_pt1 | contig 14891 bp, 20 predicted proteins | sample TSFL045MetaG_FD_104748 | JGI IMG/M metagenome (GOLD analysis project Ga0153961, IMG submission 104748) | Attine ant fungus gardens microbial communities from Florida, USA - TSFL045 MetaG | ecosystem: Host-associated > Fungi > Mycelium > Unclassified | place: USA: Florida, Withalacochee...
ACGGAAACCACCGCGCTGACCGCGATTACGGCACTCCAGGTGAGGTTTGGCGATCTCGGCTAGGGAATAATCAGGGTTTATATTAAGACGCGCGCAGCACTTACTGGCGTCCTGACTGGTCAGCCTGCGCTGACCGCACAGAACGAGGCGGAAAAGACCGCCTCTCTGAGGAGAGAATAATGATTAAGCTTGGCATCGTTATGGACCCCATCGCGTCCATTAACATTAAAAAAGACACCAGCTTCGCCATGTTGCTGGAAGCACAGCGCCGCGGTTACGAAATTCACTATATGGAGATGGCCGATCTCTCGCTGCGCGGCGGCGTCTCGTACGCCCGCACTCGCCTGCTGAGCGTCGATCAGAACTATGATAAATGGTATGAGTTCGGCAGCGAGCAGGAGATCAAACTGGCCGACCTCAACGTGGTCCTGATGCGTAAGGATCCGCCGTTCGACACCGAGTTTATCTACGCCACCTATATTCTCGAGCGCGCCGAGGAGCAAGGCACGCTGATCGTCAATAAGCCGCAAAGCCTGCGCGACTGTAACGAGAAGCTCTACACCGCCTGGTTCTCGGAGTTCACGCCGGATACGCTGGTAACGCGCAGCAAAGAGAAACTGCGCGCCTTCTGGCAGGAGCACGGCGACATTATCATGAAGCCGCTGGACGGCATGGGCGGCGCGTCGATTTTCCGCGTCAAGCAGGACGATCCTAACTTCGGCGTGATCACCGAGACGCTGACTAACCACGGTCAGTTCTTCTGCATGGTGCAAAACTACCTGCCCGCCATTAAAGAAGGCGACAAGCGCGTGCTGGTAGTGGACGGCGAGCCGGTGCCTTATTGCCTGGCGCGCATCCCGCAGGGCGGCGAAACGCGCGGCAACCTGGCGGCAGGCGGCCGCGGCGAAGCGCGTCCGCTGAGCGAAAGCGACTGGGAAATTGCCCGCCGCGTCGGTCCGACGCTGAAAGCAAAAGGACTGATTTTTGTCGGACTGGATATCATTGGTGATAAACTCACTGAAGTGAACGTCACCAGCCCGACCTGCGTGCGTGAAATCGAAGCCGCATTCCCGATCTCCATCACCGGTATGTTGATGGACGCTATCGAGAAGCGTCTGGGCTGAGCATGACCCTGGAGCCAGGCTCCGTGATCAACCCAAACCGGCGCATACCCGCGCCGGCTATTTTGGTACATCGAGTGAGAATGAATTTACAGCATCATTTTTTGATTGCCATGCCTTCCCTACAGGATCCCTTTTTCAAACGCTCCGTGGTCTATATCTGCGAGCACAATGAAGAAGGCGCAATGGGTTTGATTATTAACAAGCCGATGGAAAATCTGACGGTCGAAGGCATTTTAAAGAAGCTGAAAATCACGTCAGGCGAGCGCGATCCTGCGATTCGTCTGGACAAACCGGTATTCAGCGGCGGCCCGCTGGCTGAGGATCGCGGCTTTATTCTTCACTCCGCGCAGCGCATCTTCTCTTCCAGCATCCGCATTTCCGACACCACGGTGATCACTACCTCGCGCGACGTGCTGGAGTCGCTCGGCACCGCTTCGCAGCCGGAGCACGTGCTGGTGGCGCTGGGCTACTGCGCCTGGGAGAAAGATCAGCTGGAAAACGAGCTAATGGAGAACGCCTGGCTCACCACGCCCGCCAACAGCAATATTCTGTTCCAGACGCCGATCGCCGATCGCTGGCGCGAAGCGGCGCGCAGCATCGGCATCGATATTCACAGCATCGCCAGCGATGCGGGACACGCCTGATGACGACGCAAACGCTGCTGGGCTTCGACTTCGGCACTAAAAGCATCGGCGTCGCGGTCGGCCAGCAGCTGACCGGCAGCGCGCGTCCGCTCACCGCGCTAAAAGCGCAGGACGGCACGCCGGACTGGATGCAGATAGAGCGCCTGCTGAAAGAGTGGCAGCCTGATTTTGTCGTGGTCGGCCTGCCGCTGAATATGGACGGCACCGAGCAGCCGCTTACCGCGCGCGCGCGCAAGTTCGCTAACCGCCTGCACGGCCGCTTCGGCGTGCGCGTCGAGCTGCAGGACGAGCGCCTCAGCACGGTAGAGGCGCGAGCTGGCCTGTTCGAACGCGGCGGCTATCGCGCGCTAAATAAAGGCTCGGTAGACTCGCAGTCGGCGGCGATTATTCTGCAGGACTGGTTCGAAACCCACTGAGGCCCGCCCCGCTCTCACCTGAGTCAGCCGCGATCAGCCCTTCCCGCTGCCGCGCCAGCAGACTCTGCTCGAAGGTTTGCATGCCGGCCTGCGCGCCGGTTTGCAGCAGCGCGCCGATCTGATGCCCCTTACCGTCACGGATCAGATTGGCGATGGCGGGCGTGGCGATCAGCACTTCGAACAGGCCAATGCGTCCGCCGTCGCGCGCTATCGTCAGCTTCTGCGCCATAACCGCTTTCAGGCTGCCCGCCAGCTGGGCGCGCACCAGATTTTTCTCCTCCGCAGGAAAGACATCCACCAGCCGATCTATCGCCTGCGCCGCGCCGCGCGTGTGCAGCGTGGCGAGCACCAGATGGCCGGTTTCGGCGGCGGTGAGCGCCTGACGAATAGTGTCGCTATCGCGCAGCTCGCCCAGCAGAATCACGTCGGGATCTTCACGCAGCGCCGCGCGCAGTCCGAGGCTGAACGAGGCGCAGTGCGCGCCGATTTCGCGCTGCTGGATCAGCGACTGCCGACTCTGGTGGATAAACTCAATGGGATCTTCCAGCGTAATGATATGCTTCGCCTGCTGGCGGTTGATGGCGTCGACCATGGCGGCAAGCGTAGTCGACTTGCCGCTGCCGGTGGCGCCGGTTACTAATATCAGCCCATCCTCCAGCAGCAGCCAGCGCGGTACCGCCAGCGGCAGACGCAGGCTCTCCAGCGTCGGACAGCGGGTCGCCAGCGTTCGCAGCGCCAGCGACAGCCCCTGACGCTGGCGAAACAGACTGGCGCGCAGCCGCTGACCGCTGGCCAGCGAAAAGGCGAAGTCAGTTTGCCCCTGCGCCGCGAGCTCCTCGCGCAGCCGCGGATCGAGATAGCGCTCGATGGCGCGCTCGAGCCAGCCGGACACCAGCGGGGCAAGATCGGGAACAGGCTCCAGCCGGCCATTGCGCCGCCAGCGCGGCGAATCTCCGCTGCACAGGTGCAGATCGGCGGCATTATGCTTTACACTAAGCGCCACCATGTCTTCCAACTCCATAGATAGCCTCCTGACGATGACCTCAATCCAGCACAACCTACAGCAACTGCGTCAGCGGATCCGCGCTGCCGCAACGCAATGCGGGCGCGATTCAGAAGAAGTTACGCTGCTTGCCGTCAGTAAAACCAAACCTGCGAGCGCGGTCGAAGAAGCCATTGACGCCGGTCAGCTCGCCTTCGGCGAGAATTACGTGCAGGAAGGGGTTGAAAAGATTCAGGCACTGGCCGCACATCCAGAGGTGGAGTGGCACTTCATCGGCCCGCTGCAGTCGAACAAAAGCCGTCTGGTGGCGGAACATTTCGCCTGGTGTCATACGGTGGATCGCCTGAAGATCGCCCAGCGCCTGAACGATCAGCGCCCCGCCTCGCTGCCGCCGCTGAATGTGTTGATTCAGGTAAATATCAGTGACGAAAACAGCAAATCTGGCATCATGCTGGAGGCGTTGCCCGAGCTGGCGCAGCAGGTCGCCGCGCTGCCGCGGCTGCGCCTGCGCGGCCTGATGGCGATCCCGGCGCCGGAGAGCGACTACGCGCGCCAGCTGGCGGTGTGTCAACAGATGGCCGAGGCCTTTCGCCAGCTGAAGCAGCACTATCCCGACGTCGATACGCTTTCTCTGGGAATGAGCGACGATATGGATGCGGCCATCGCCGCAGGCAGCACCATGGTGCGCATCGGCACCGCGATTTTCGGCGCGCGTGACTATGCGCGCAACACACAACAATAATTGAGGAACCTCATGTTAACACTGACGTTTTTAGTCAAAACGCTGATCGACCTGTATGTGATGGTGCTGCTGCTGCGCATCTGGATGCAGTGGTCGCGCTGCGATTTTTATAATCCGCTGTCGCAGTTCGTGGTGAAAATTACTCAGCCGATCATCAAGCCGCTGCGCCGCATTATCCCGGCGATTGGCCCAATCGATACCGCCTCGCTGCTGCTGGCATTTGTGCTAACGACGCTGAAATACCCGATTTTGCTGCTGATCCAGGTCGGCGCCTTCTCGGTCGATCCGGCCAACCTGCTGGTCGGCCTGCTGTCGCTGGTGAAATCCGCCGGCTATCTGGTGTTCTGGGTGATCATCATTCGCTCGCTGATGAGCTGGATCAGCCAGGGCCGCGGCCCGCTGGACTATGTGCTGGTGCAGCTGACTGAACCGCTGATGGCGCCGATTCGCCGCATTCTGCCTGCGATGGGCGGCATCGACTTCTCCGCGATGATTGTGATCCTGGTGCTCTACGCCCTGAACTTCCTCGGAATGGACCTGTTTCCAGGCCTCTGGTTTCTGCTGTAAATATGACTGGAACTGCTATGCAAAAAGTTGTGCTCGCCACCGGCAATCCCGGCAAGGTGCGTGAACTGGCGGAGCTGCTCTCCGCCTTTGGCCTGGATATCGTGGCGCAAACCGATCTGGGCGTCGAGTCGGCGGAAGAGACCGGCCTGACCTTTATCGAAAACGCCATTCTGAAAGCGCGTCACGCCGCGCAGATTACCGGCCTGCCCGCCATCGCCGACGATTCGGGTCTGGCGGTGAAGGCGCTGGGCGGCGCGCCCGGCATCTATTCGGCGCGCTACGCCGGTGAGGGAGCCAGCGATCGGGAGAACCTTAAGAAACTGCTGAACGCGCTGGAAACGGTGCCGGACGGCGAGCGTCAGGCGCAGTTCCACTGCGTGCTGGTCTATCTGCGCCATGCGGAAGATCCGACGCCGCTGGTGTGCCACGGCAGCTGGGCGGGCGAAATCACCCGCTCCGCCGCTGGCGAAGGCGGTTTCGGCTACGATCCGATTTTCTACGTGCCCGAACTGGGCAAAACCGCCGCCGAGCTAAGCAAAACGGAAAAAGGCGCGGTTTCTCATCGAGGCAAAGCATTGACGCTGCTGCTGGAAGCGATGCGCAATGCCTGATTTACCGCCGTTAAGTCTCTACATCCATATTCCGTGGTGCGTGCAGAAGTGCCCCTACTGCGACTTCAATTCCCATGCGTTAAAAGGCGAGGTGCCGCACGTCGAGTATGTGCAGCACCTGCTGCGCGATCTGGAAAACGACCTGCCGCTGACTCACGGGCGCGCCGTGCGCACCCTTTTTATCGGCGGCGGCACGCCGAGCCTGCTGAGCGGCGAGGCGATGCAGATGCTAATGGACGGCGTGCGCGCGCGGCTGCCGCTGGCGACGGATGCGGAGATCACCATGGAGGCCAATCCCGGCACCGTAGAGGCGGACCGCTTCAGCGCCTATCAGCGGGCGGGCATTAACCGTATTTCTATCGGCGTGCAGAGCTTCGATCCGCAGAAGCTGGCGCGGCTGGGGCGTATTCACGGCCCGGACGAGGCGAAGCGCGCCGCGCAGCTCGCCGAGGGACTGCGTCTGCGCAGCTTTAACCTCGATCTGATGCACGGCCTGCCCGATCAGTCGCTGGAGGAGGCGCTGAGCGATCTGAAGCAGGCGATCGCGCTGAACCCGCCGCACCTCTCCTGGTATCAGCTGACCATCGAGCCGAATACCCTGTTCGGCTCGCGTCCGCCGACGCTGCCGGACGACGACGCGCTGTGGGATATTTTTGAGCAAGGAGATCGGCTGCTGACCGCCGCCGGCTATCAGCAGTATGAAACCTCGGCCTATGCAAAACCGGGCTACCGCTGCGAGCACAACCTCAACTATTGGCGCTTCGGCGACTACCTCGGCATCGGCTGCGGCGCGCACGGCAAGCTGACCCAGCCTGACGGGCGCATCGTGCGCACCGTGAAGACGCGCCACCCGCGCGGCTTTATGCAGGGCCGCTATCAGGAGAAGCAGTATGAGGTCGCCGACGTTGAGAAGCCGTTCGAGTACTTTATGAACCGCTTCCGCCTGCTGGAAGCGGCGCCGCGCGAGGAGTTTGCGCGCTATACCGGCCTGAGCGAGCAGAGCATTCGACCGCAGATGGATGCGGCGATCGCAGCGGGCTACGTGGCGGAAAGCGCGACGCACTGGCAGATAACCGAAAAAGGTAAGCTGTTTTTGAACTCGCTGCTGGAGCTGTTTCTGGCGGAGGAGTAAGGAAAAAAGCCGACCCTGGGTCGGCTTTTTCATGAATGAGTCCCGCAAAAGTTCGAATTCTTTAAGAGTGAGTATGTGAGGCTCACAGATAAGTAACAGTATCATACATTTAAAAAATTAATCAGCCTCATCTATAAATATGGCCCCCCTCTGAAGCAATGGATTCAGCAACTGGGCCTGTCATTTCCACAGTTTGATCGCGACAGATTTTATTAATCCAGAAAAATCTCACCTAAGTAGTAATATTTGTAATTTTTATTAGCATGAAGCAGGCTCAAACCCTTTCAAATCACGTCATGATTTACAAACAAAGCACATATTCATATCTCACTCGACACACGCATACCACATTGGGAGTGGTGATGTTTTTTCGCCATCTAAATTAAATTTAATCGCCCCCAAAAAGATAACATCCTTTTAATTAACGATGTTAGATTGCATTTATTCACAATCATGAATTTGGGTAAATTTAAAAGACATCAATGAATTTCCTTTTACGCAGTTGAGCAAGGAGCAGCAAAAAATGGCAATCCCATCATATCTATGGCTTAAAGACGATGATGGAACGAAAATCAAAGGTTCCGTTGATGTCGCTAGTCGAGAAGGAAGTATTGAAGTTACTGGTTTTTCTCATAACCTGAGACTTGTGACTGACCCGCTGACAGGCAAAACAACAGGAACAAGAAAACACGGCCCGATCATTTTTCAAAAGGAGTTTGATTCCTCGTCTCCGTATCTTTACAAAGCCGTAGCTACAGGACAAACGCTACAGGAAGCTGAATTTAAGTGGTATCAAATAAATTATGCCGGACAAGAGGAAGAATATTTCAATATTCTGCTTGAGAACGTCAAGATTGTTGGCATTTCGCCAATAATGCACGATACAAAAGATAGTCAAAAAGAAAAACACAACCACCTGGAATGCATAGAGATGGCGTATGACAGGATTACATGGAAACATTGCGAGGAAAATATCATCTTCTCGGATAGCTGGAATGAAAGGCCTTGAACAATGAGATATCCCACATTAGCAGCCTCTCCTAACCCACCGTATGATAGCGCTTCTTTTTCGCCTCCTGGCATTTCAGTTATCAATAACATGATGATGGCAAGGTTACATAAAGGCCCCTCTGTATTAACTTACGCATGGTTTTATTTACAGGTAAGAGGCCATGGTCCCTGGGATTATAAAAACCAATGTGGTCGGCAGTATGCTAATTTTGGTAATTTTAACTATGGTGCTACTGGCCATGCCGCTGTGATCGCAGATTCCGTATTGTTACGAGGAGCAGGCTGGGCTCAAAGTCATGCAGGGACTAGCAGGCCTGAATATGGCGACTGGTATGGCGCTAGCCCATACGGGGATGATCCGGACGATCAATACTGGATAAGAGCTGGGATTGAATATGCGAAGCGCGCAGGGTTTTAAAAAGAGATATATGGTCATAGCTATTCTGGCAATAACGCTGGCCTATGTCATTTATAAACTAACTCAACTGTCTCCTCTTGAACAAAAAATCCTTAGTAAAGTAAACGTTAATGCTCACGCTACTCTCTACATTACCGAAGCGGATGCAGGCGCAACGACAGACTTCTCGTATCGCTACTATCTGTTTGACGCCAGCAAAAGTGATAAGGACTTCATGAATAGCCTGGCCGCTGACAGACAGCCGTTTTTAATTACCGCCGATCCTAACGCGTTCCTAAAGGTCGAAAACAATGCTATCTACATATCCGTCAAAGGAGATGTTTTTGCTTTCCACAACGCTCCGGTCTACCAGGTAAAGGAGGCGCTGTTTTCTGTTCCTGTTTACCTGACCTCTGAGCCGTACTAGCAAAATTTTGAATAATAAGGGCGGCGCAGGCCGCCCTCATCGTTATGCCTTCGGGAAGATCCACAGATGGTTTTCCGGAACTCGCCTGTACCCGCGCGCTATCCCTAATCGTGATGCAGCTGCCGGTCGATAAAATGAAACAGGATTACGTCCTGCGGCGCCCACCACAGGCAGGAAAACAGCACCAGCGAGAGGAAGAGTTTTACCTGAAAAGATAATCTGCTTTTCATACAACCTGTTGTAAAGGGAAACGGGCGCACGTCATCAGGCAAGCCTATTGCGCGCGCAGCCAGCCAGCAGTCTGCTAAGGCCAGAGTTGTGAACTGGCTACCACCTCAGCGAAACGCTTGAATCTCCGCCCTCAGGCAGAGAGCCAGCCGTCGATTCAACTCTGAACGCCATCCATACAGCCGTCCAGGTGTATAAGTGGTTAAAATAAATTCACATAAGTGTTGCCAGACCTCATGCGCTGTGGCTTAATAGCGCCATCGGTTTGGAATACAGACCTTATGAAAGCAGTTTTAGTAAAGCAGTCCTCAGTTCAAGTGTTATCCAAAGATACCCTTCTTCGTGAGCTCCTCCTAAGCGCCCCATAAGTAATTCTCAGGCCATCTTCGCCGCTTTTAGTGGCTCATAAATTAAGGAAATATCTATGTCTAACAAAATGACTGGTTTAGTAAAATGGTTCAACTCTGACAAAGGTTTCGGCTTCATCACTCCGGACGACGGCAGCAAAGATGTATTCGTACACTTCTCTGCAATCCAGAGCGACAGCTATAAAACCCTCGACGAAGGCCAGAAAGTCTCTTTCACCATTGAAAATGGTGCTAAAGGCCCTGCTGCCGGCAACGTCACCGCGCTGTAAGACGCGCCCCTTATCAGCGACGCTTACAACAGCGATGAGGGCGAAAGCCTGAGCGGCTAAGCTGCCGCTGATAATGAAAAAAACCCGCCCTGAGCGGGTTTTTTTGTATCTGTTCCGCCCTGAGCGACTCGTCTCCCCCTCGCACCCGCTAAATTTATCATCCACACTTACCCAAAGCCGTAGTCGGCACAGCCATTGTGCTTTACACTGCGCGCTGCAAAAACTGAGTAGATTAACGATTAAACAGGCGGTAACGGCGATGAACGGAACGATCACAACCTGGTTTCAGGACAAGGGTTTTGGATTTATCAAAGATGAGAACGGCGATAACCGCTATTTTCATGTGATCAAGGTCGCCAACCCTGAGCTGATCAAAAAGAGCGCGGCGGTGACCTTCGAACCCACCACTAACAGCAAGGGACTGTCCGCTTATGCGGTGAAGGTGCTCCCGGAGAGCAAATATATCTTTATTGCCGGGGAGCGCATCAAGCTCACCGCAATCAAATCCTTTGTCGTGTTCAGCGAAGAGGTACCGGCGGATAGCCGCATCGATAAAGAGAATACCGTGCTCTCGGTGGGTTCGCTGCTCAATAACATCCGGCCGAAAACCGAGGCTAAGCCTGGCGAAATGCGCACGGTAAAAAAGCTGGCGATCACCACTTTTCAGGGAACGACGCTGATCTTCTCGGAAGATGAGATCGACGTAGATGCCACGGCGAAAATGCTTAACGTCTGAGATGCAGCGGACAGTCCTGAAAGTAAACCGGCGTTACCATGGAGATTGCTTATGAACGATGAAATACCTGTTAAATATTATGACGTTGCGGACGAGTATGCGACGGAGAGCGACAAGCCGGTTGGCGATTCGGAACGTGATTCGCTGGCGCGCTATTTCCAGCTGCTGATTACGCGCCTGATGAATAATGAGGAAATCAGCGAAGAGGCGCAGCAGGAGATGGCTGCGGAAGCGGGCATCGACGCGCAGCGTATTGACGAGATCGCCGAGTTTCTTAATCAGTGGGGTAACGAGTAGCCCTGCAAGGCGCGCCTGAAATTCACAAGCGCGCCGCTGCCTTTACGACTTCACGCTGCCGACCAGCTTCTTGCGCTGATCTTCCAGGCTAATCACGCGGTTGCAGACTTCCTGTCCAAAGTTTTTGAAATCCTGCTCCTGGTTGCTCCACTCTGCCTGAATCGACTGCTGCAGTCCGCCCAGGTTACCCATAATCGCCTGTAGCGGATTGCTGCCGCTCGCCTGCTTGCTGCCCATCTCATTCAGGCTGTCCTGCAGGACGCCGCCCATGGTGCTCTGCACCAGACGTTCGCCGTCGGCGCGCACCTGGTCGATCGCCTGATGATGGAAGGTCAGGCCGTCGTCGCGGTGTTCAATAATGCGGTTCATCTGCTGCTTCAGCTGACCGTTAAGGGTGGTAAGGCGATTTCGCACGTTGCTGTTGGCACCGAGTTTTTCAACAATCACCTTATCCAGCGCTACACGCCCCTTTTCCAGGCGCGTCGAGGCGCCGTTATCGATCCACGGCAGATCGCGACGCAGCGCGTTCTGATAGTCGATAGCCTGCTGACGCTGCGCGCTGTTTACCGCCACCTTCTGGCCGTTAAGCTGCACATCGCCCTGTGGGGAGATCTCCAGATTGCCGTTCGCGCCGACCACCTGCACGCTTTGCGGCTTAATCACCACATCATCCTGTGGCTTGACGCTGCACTCCCAGGCAGCCTGCGCCTGCGTCGCTGCCAGCAGCAGCGCGGCGATAAGCGTTTTACGAACCATAATCTCTCCCAACGAAACTTATTCCGTGTAATCGCCTTCCCGCTATTAAAGGGTCAGGCGTCGGCGGCGCAAGTAAGCCAGCCTGAAGCGGACTCAACGCCGGATAAAAATATTAGTCCCACCAGACGTCGAAAAGTTCGGTAACCTGAACATCGCTCAGCTGACGATCTTCCAGCCACTTGCGCACCAGCTCGCGGTGCTCGTCGGTGCATTTGCCGGTCTTCTGCAGGCAAATCAACCCTTCCCACACCAGATAGCCGCTGCCGTCATAGGCGAGGCCATTCGGCGCAATGACTTCATTGATAAAGTCGTCGACGGTTTTATCAATCTGCTGTTCCGTGGTGCCGTCGGCGAAGCGCCAGGCAACCGAGAAGCCCAGCTCCTGAAACTCGTCGATGTGCAGTTTTTTACGTAAACGGCGGCTGCGATGTATGGCCATTATTTAATCCTCTCAAACATTAAGTCCCAAACGCCATGGCCCAGTCGCTGCCCGCGCTGCTCAAATTTAGTCAGCGGGCGCGTCTCCGGACGCGGCACATAATCCTGGGTTGCCGACTGATTTTTATAGCCGTCGATGCTGTTCATGACTTCCAGCATATGTTCGGCGTAGGCTTCCCAGTCGGTTGCCATATGAAAAACGCCGCCCAGCTTCAGCTTGCGCATCACCAGCTCGGCGAAAGGCGTCTGCACAATGCGGCGCTTGTTGTGGCGCGCTTTATGCCAGGGATCGGGGAAGAATAGCTGCACCATGCGCAGCGAGTTATCCGGGATCATCTTCTCCAGCACTTCCACCGCGTCGTGACACATTACGCGCAGGTTCTCGACGTTCGCCTCTTTGGCGGAGGCGAGACAGGCGCCCACGCCCGGCGCGTGCACTTCGATACCGAGGAAGTTCTGCTGCGGGTTATTCTGCGCCATGGTCACCAGCGAGGCGCCCATGCCGAAGCCGATCTCCAGCACCACCGGCGCATCGCGGCCAAACAGGCGCGTCAGATTCAGCGGCTCGGGTTGAAACTCAACGCCCATCTCCGGCCAGTATTGGTCGAGCGCCAGCTGCTGCCCTTTTGTCAGACGCCCCTGGCGGCGCACAAAACTGCGTATACGGCGCAGCGGCCGCCCGTTCTCATCAAATTCCGGAGTGATGACGTCATTAATCATGTTGTAGCCTGCTGAGTAGCCTGTTTGGGAAAGGCGCATTATGCAAAGTTAATTTGCAGAAGCAAGCCCTGGCGATCTTCAGGTTTACACCAGGGCCGCGCCTGTGCTGGAATGCCTGCCTGAGTGTAGAGTAATCACGGAAAATTTCCTTCTTATGATGCAAGCGCCGCAGTTCGCGCAACAGGTGCTGGACTGGTATCAGCGCTTTGGCCGCAAGACCCTGCCGTGGCAGCAGGAGAAAACGCCCTATAAGGTGTGGCTCTCTGAAGTAATGCTGCAGCAGACCCAGGTCGCCACCGTTATTCCCTATTTCGAACGCTTTATAGCGCGCTTTCCTACCGTCGCCGATCTGGCCGCCGCGCCGCTCGACGAGGTGCTGCACCTCTGGACCGGGCTCGGCTATTACGCCCGCGCGCGCAACCTGCATAAGGCGGCGAAGCAGATCGCCGACCAGCATCAGGGCGAGTTCCCGCAGAGCTTCGACGAGGTGGCGGCGCTGCCCGGCGTCGGACGATCCACCGCAGGGGCGGTGCTGTCGCTGTCGCTCGGCCAGCACTTCCCTATTCTCGACGGCAACGTAAAGCGCGTGCTGGCGCGCTGCTACGCGGTCGGCGGCTGGCCGGGTAAAAAGGATGTCGAGAAGCGGCTGTGGGAAATCAGCGAAACGGTCACGCCGGCAGAGGGCGTCAGCCAGTTTAATCAGGCGATGATGGATCTCGGCGCGCTGGTCTGTACCCGTTCGAAGCCCAAATGCGACATCTGTCCGCTTAACAGCGGCTGTATCGCCTACGCCAATAATAGCCAGGCGAGCTATCCCGGCAAAAAGCCGAAGCAGATCCTGCCGGAGCGCAGCGGCTGGTTTTTGCTGTTGCAGAACGGCGATGACGTCTGGCTGGAGCAGCGTCCGCCGGTGGGATTATGGGGCGGCCTGTTCTGTTTCCCGCAGTTCACTACAGAGCAAGCGCTGAGCGACTGGCTGCAGGCGCGCGGCATCGCTGAGAAGCCGCGGCAGTTGACCGCGTTTCGTCATACCTTCAGCCATTTCCATCTGGATATCGTGCCAATGTGGCTATCGTGGTCATCTGTCGGGGCGGCGATGGATGAACCCGGCGGTCTCTGGTATAACTTAGCCCAGCCGCCGTCAGTGGGGCTTGCGGCACCGGTTGAGCGGCTTCTGCACGAGCTGCGTCATCCGCAACAGCTGGCCCTGCACCGGCATGAGATTAGAGAGGAAAAGTAATGAGCCGCACGATTTTTTGTACGTTTCTACAGCGCGACGCCGAAGGGCAGGATTTCCAGCTCTATCCGGGCGAAATCGGTAAGCGCATCTACAATGAGATCTCGAAAGAAGCCTGGCAGAAGTGGATGGCCAAACAGACCATGTTGATCAACGAGAAAAAGCTCAACATGATGAATCCAGAAGACCGCAAGGTGCTGGAGAAGGAGATGGTGAATTTCCTGTTTGAAGGCAAAGAGGTCCACATCGAAGGCTATACGCCGCCAGAAGCATAAATTTTAGGGCCTCAGCGTTGAGGCCCCTCTCTTTTCCGGGTCAGGCACGTATTTACAATGAATAAGAAATTACTCGCACTGCTGGTGATCGCGCCCCTTTTGGTCTCCTGCTCAGGAAAGAAGTCTTCGCAGTATCACGAAGAGTGGGTAAAGGACACCAACGGCTTCGATATTTTAATGGGCCAGTTTGCGCATAACATCGAGAACATTTGGGGTATCAACGAAGTCCTGATTGCCGGACCGAAAGATTACGTCAAATACAGCGACAACTATTACACCCGCAGCCATATCAACTTCGAAAGCGGCAACATCACCATCGAAACCATTTCCGGTACCGATCCGATGGCCAGCCTGCGCCAGGCGATCGTAACCACGCTGCTGATCGGCGACGATCCGGGCAATGTTGATCTTTACTCCGACGCCAACGATATCGTCATCAGCAAAGAGCCGCTGCTCTACGGCCAGGTGCTGGACAACACCGGCCAGCCGATCCGCTGGCAGGGGCGCGCGGGCAACTTCGCCGATTATCTGCTGCAAAATAAGCTGCAGCGTCGCGTTTCCGGCCTGCATGTCATCTACTCGGTGACCATTCCGATGGTGCCTAACCATCTCGACAAGCGTGCGCACAAATATCTGCCGATGGTGCGTAAGGCCGCCGAGCAGTACGGCGTCGACGCGTCGCTGATTCTGGCGATTATGCAGACCGAGTCGAGCTTCAACCCCTATGCGGTCAGCCACGCAGACGCGCTGGGGCTGATGCAGGTGGTGCAGCATACCGCAGGCGTCGATGTGTTCCGCATGAAGGGCAAGTGGGGCAAGCCGAGCCGCAGCTATCTGCTCGATCCCGAGAACAATATTGATGCGGGCACCGCCTATCTTTCGCTGTTGCAGAACAGCTATCTGGGCGGGATTCAGGACCCGGTGTCGCGTCGCTATGCGGTGATTACCGCCTACAACGGCGGCGCAGGCAGCGTGCTGCGCGTTTTCTCCAGCGATAAGGATCGCGCCTTTAACGCCATTAATAATATGTCGCCGAGCCAGGTTTATAACACGCTGACGACGCAGCATCCGTCGGCGGAGTCGCGGCGCTATCTGTATAAGGTGAGTACGGCGCAGCGCAGCTATCGGCGCTATTGACAGGGTGTCTGCCGCGCAGAGGCTCAGGTTCGCTGCGCGAACGGGCGCTGAGCGCGGTTCCGCCCGCTGGCGGGTTGGCCTGCTGCGCAGGCGGCCCTGAGCGCGGTTCCGCCTGCCTGCGGGTTGGCCCGTTGCGCAGGCGGCGCTGAGCGCGGTTCCGCCCACTGGCGGGTTGGCCTGCTGCGCAGGCGGCGCTGAGCGGGTTCCGCCCGCCAGGCGGCAGGAAGTTTTATCCGCTCCGCTGCTGGCGTGCGTGTTAAGGGGCTCGCCAGCCCCTTAACAATCCCGGCTTCCGGCAGCCTCCACGCCGCGCTCCGCGCGGTGCCTTCGTTGCTTACGTCGGCCGCACGGACCGC
>Ga0153961_1000276_pt1 | contig 14780 bp, 14 predicted proteins | sample TSFL045MetaG_FD_104748 | JGI IMG/M metagenome (GOLD analysis project Ga0153961, IMG submission 104748) | Attine ant fungus gardens microbial communities from Florida, USA - TSFL045 MetaG | ecosystem: Host-associated > Fungi > Mycelium > Unclassified | place: USA: Florida, Withalacochee...
ACTTTCTTATTTATTTACCTGCCAGCGTTATTAGCGTCGCCATTGATCTCTCTCCTAATGTCAAATTTTTTCAGGAGCTCAGACAATCATCTGAGTGCCTGCTTCTCACCTGCAGCCATGACACTACGCCTGGAAGGCAGTTTTTTTCAAAGCAAATCTCTGCCAGATTTTCATTCACATAATAACCCTTTTAAAACATAAAAAACTAAATTTAGTGTTAATGTAGATTTAAATTGTGAAAAATGGAATGAAAGAGTGTCATGAGCCTCTCAGGGGACAGCCCTGGACTTTAATTCTGGAGATTTTATTATGCGTATCTTAAAACAGACCACCCTGGTAACTATAGCTTCTGCTCTGATAGCAACCTCTTTTATTCCTGCGGCGATGGCGATTGACGCGGCGTTAACGCAGGTAAAAACTTTACCGATGTTACCGTGGGTATGGGGCAGGAGAGTGAGGGCCTTTATATTAACGGTAACTGGATAAAAAATAATGAAAACGGCCGGGAAAAAACCGGTGCTGAAGCGGGAATCAATATGAAAGCCGGCGCGGTAGATGTAAAAGTGGGTGTTCAGGCGGACTATGTAAAAGGCGCTTATGGGGATAGCGAAGGTGTCGTGTTCCCGGTCGGGGCTGGCGTCACTCTTCCCGTTGTGTCACAGATAGGGATCTACGGCAGTATGTACACTGCGCCGCGTCAGATGAGTAATACAGCGAAAAGTTATTTGGATGCTGATGCGGGCGTAAGCTGGAAGCCGGTAGATATGGTCACATTAAAGGCAGGCTATCGCTATATCGGCATGGATGGCAAAGGATCACGTGATAATCAACGTCTGATTGAAGGTCCTTACCTTGGTGGTCAGCTCAACTTTTAGTTTTGCTGCATGGCTGCCGCGAGAATGGGTCATCGGGCAGTCGCTTTTAGGCAAAAAAAAAGCCGCTAGTTAGCGGCGAACGGTCAAATATTCCGTAAAACAACTGAAAACAACAGGGGGATTCTTACATATTTCACAGATTTTGTATGGCAGTTTATACGTATTAATGAACGCTACTTAAAAGAAAATGCTGATTAAAACATCATTAATATCCTAATTATTCAGGATGCTTTATTTAACCAGTGACAAACATAAACCGTTCTGATCTAGAACAGCTTACTTCTTTACGTTATTAGCTATCAGGCAAAAAATGGTTATATTTTTCGCAAGTTAAAAATCACTTTAATTCTAATAAACTGAACAGGGCATGTTACAGCATTAATCGCCGCGATAGATGGGGAAGTGACAGCTTGCAGCCACTGACGGCTGTCAGTAAGGCTGCATAGCGCCTGATTTGCTACCCCGGCGGCTAGCCGGGGTATGTCATCAGGAATAGATCTGAAAGCTTCTTAGCATATCGGTGAAGCGCTGCGCCTCTTCATCAGTTAGCGGTGAAGCTTTAGACAGTGAGAAGATCAGCAAATCTTCCATATTCAGCGTAAAGATCGCCTGCTTTTGATAAATCCGCATGCTATCGCCCCGGTTAAAGTCATAACTGATCATTACGCCGGTCGTCAGATTCTCACCAAGAACCGCTATCTCGTGTGGTCCTTGCTGCCAGTCTGTCATTTGCTTTTTTAGAATCGCGAGCTGACTGTCGATATACTCTTCCACATTGTTGTGGCTGCCTAATTTATCACGTGAAATAGTAATCGGTGGCAGAACAGAGCGGGGATCGGCCAGGGTATTTAGCGTGCGTTCGTGGTAGCCTTCAGGCAGCGTGATCGTTCCTTCGCTAAAGCGGCAAATATGCTTATCCATGTGTCATCTCCATTGATTTATTGTCTTCTCCACGGTCGAATAGCTGTTCGGCCGTGACCTCACTGAGCTTACCGTTATGCAACATCACGATCTTATCGGCGCTGCGGATAGTTTCCGGGCGGTGGGCGATGATGATACGGGTAATATTCATTCGTTTAATCGCAGTGTTGATCTGCGCTTCGTTATAAATGTCCAGATGACTGGTTGCCTCATCCAGTACCAGAATTTGCGGCTCGCGATAAAGGGCGCGCGCCAGCAAAATACGCTGGAGCTGGCCACCGGAAAGAAACGAGCCCATATCGCCCACCAAACTCTGATAGTTCATGGGCATTTTCATAATATCGCCGTGGATCTGCGCCAGTCGTGCGACGCGGGTGATTTTGGCGTGATCGGGTTCGTTATCAAAAAAGCTGATATTTTCGCTGATTGAGCCTGAAAAGAGAATATCGTCCTGCATCACGCAGCCAATGCGATTGCGATGATGCTGCAGCCCCGTCTGAGTTATGTCCATCCCGCCAACGGTAATGGTGCCGCCCTCCGGATGCAGCAGACCCAGCATGATTTTCGCCAGCGTGGTTTTACCCTGACCAGACGGGCCGACAAGCGCAATACTTTCGCCGGCTTTAATCGTCAGGCTTATGCCGTCTATCACCCACGGCTCTGTTGGCGCATAGCGGAAACGAATATCGTGCAGTTCAATATCCTGTTCGGGCTGCGCTTCATCGCTTTTATGAAGCAGCGTCGGACTTGCGTCTGAACTCGGTTCTGTCTCTGACAGCACGATATCCGCCAGACGTTCGCCATGCATGCGCAGCATACGAAAGTCGATGATGGCGTTAATCAGTCCTGCGCCGCGGCTCATAAACTGATCGGCAAAGCTGATAAAGGCTGTGAGCATACCGGCGGAAAAGTTACCGTCTAGTACCTGTAGCGCGGCGAGCCATACCAGCACAACCCGGCCTACGGACGTCAGCAATCCCTGCGCAGAGCCGAACAGAATGTTGAGCTTTTGCATCACGATGCCTTTATTTGTGCTGTCCACCAAAAAGTTCATATAGGCGGAGAGGCGCGGCATCTGTTTATTATTGGTTTTCACCGCCTGAATACCGCGCAGCGTTTCCAGCAGCGACGACTGGGTACGCGCTGAGCTGATAATTTGCTCTTCGTTGGCGCGGCGTACCGGGTCATACGCCATAAAGCGCAGCAGGGCATAGGCCAGAAACAGGGCAATAACCAGCCAGGCGAGTTTTGCGTTGTAGACAAACAGCATCGCCACGGTAATGATCGACATGACGCCATCCAGTACCGTGCTGATAAAGCGTGTGGTAAGAGTGCTCTGTATCGTATTTAGCGAGCCGTAACGGGAGAGAATATCGCCGACGTGGCGCGATTCGAACCACTCAAGCGGCAGTTTCAACATATGATGGCAGACGTTGACAGTCCACTGTACGCTTAGCTGGCTGGAAAACCAGCTCATTACCCAGGAGCGCAGGGCGGTTATCATCGTCTGAAACAGCGCAATCATGATAAAGCCGATGCCAAGCAGGCTAAGTAGAGAATAGTCTGCGGAAACCAGCACCATATCCATTACCCATTGCATAAAAAATGGCGAGAGTACGCCAAATAACTCTAGCGCCACCGACAAAATCAGTACCTGAACAAATGCGGACTTCACGCCGGTTACGCTGCCTACCAGCTTACGCATCGAGATGCGCGCTTTCTCCTCTTTGACTTCAAAGGTCGAGGAGGGGATCAGCTCCAGTGCGACGCCCGTAAAGGCGGTAGAGACTTCCTTCAGCGTCATTACCCGGATGCCACGCGCAGGATCGTGAAGCGTGACCTTATTACCTTGCACTTTTTTCAAAACGACAAAGTGGTTAAGCTCCCAGTGCAAAATGCAGGGGGTGCGCAGCCTGGACAGCTCATCAAGATCGATGCGCAAAGCTCGTGAACTCATATTGAGCTGTTGCGCCATGGCGATGACGTCAGCCAGCGTGGCGCCTTTCAATGACGTCGCAAACCGCCGGCGCAGGGTGATCATATCGATCTCATGGCCATAATAATTGGCAATCATGCCCAGACAGGCAAGGCCGCATTCGGTCGCCTGAGACTGACGGATCAGCGGCAGGCGGTTAAACCATTTAAAATTGAGTTTCTCTATTAACGACACAGCACAGACCTTTTAATCAGAGAGATATTTTGTGACCCAGCGCAAATAACGGCTCCATCACCCACTCATAGAGATGACGCTGATCGACGATAAAATCGGCATCCAGCGCCATGCCGGGCTTGAGCTGCTCGTTTTGCGAATAGGCTTTAATTGTTTGCTTATCCAGCGCGACCAGCACCCGGTACTGCTGCTCCTGGACGTTGTTCTTGCCGGTTAAGGTTGTCACTTCCTGCGGCGAAAGGGCGGTACGAGAAACCTCAATAACTTTGCCGTACTGTTGGCCGAACTTCTGGTAAGGGAAGGCTTTATAACGCAGGACGACGCGCTGGCCAGCCTGGATGAATCCAATGGATTGGGTGTTCACCATAATGCGTGCCACCAGTTCACTGTCGCTGGGCAATATGGCTATCGCTGACTGGCCGGCGTTAACCATCTGGCCGTTTTTAACCATGATCATGCCAATGTAGCCGCTTTTCGGCGCGCGCAGTTCAATAGAGCGGCGCGCCTCGTTTTCAGCCATCGACTGACGGTTGTCCGCCAGCTGCCGTTCGATATCGTTGCGCTTCTTTTCGTTATCCAGCGGTTTTTCATGCAGCTCCTGCTGCGCCTGAAGGATTTTTTGTGTGATATCAAGCAGCTGGCGCTGATACTCCTGATAGCGAGCCTGATTGTCGAGCAGCGTAGATTCCTGTTCTTCCAGCTGGCGATTAGACGCATAGCCCTGGCTTTGCATGGCTTTCAGCTTGTCCAGCTGTAACCGTGCAAGAGCAACCTGCTTGTTGCGATGCGCCAGCTGCAGCCTCAACTGCTCTTGCTGAAGCTTCAGGCTGTTGACCGCCGCGCGCAGACCGTTCATTTCAACCTCATGTAACTTACTGAGGTTCAGCAAATCCTGCTGCAGCCGTTCACGCTGCGCCGCGAGATTTTCAGCGATGACCTCGCGTGTCTGTCCCAGTTGCGTAGAAACTTCTGACGACAACACCATGACAACGTCGCCTTTCTCGACGCGCTGGCCTTCTTTTACCGGAATATCGATCACGGTAGCGCTGACAGGCGGAGGGATGATCAGCATGCCATTTTTAGGCAGCAGTTCGCCGGTTGAAGATTCATATTTGGTGTAACTGCCAAATATAAAGAAAAGAGCCGTGGCCGCAGTGATAACGATCACCACGGAAATAACCAGCCAGCGATAGGGCGGACAGTAGAGCGCAACGGTGCCCAGGCTGCCGCGGTTGGCCGCATCAAGTGCTTCCTGGCGGAAAAGTGATTGTTCCATTTAGATATTCATCATGAGTTGGGGGGTTAACGGCACTGAAAATAATTCAGCATATCGAGTGACAGGGAGCCGGTACTTTGCGCCAGACTGACCAGCGCGTTGAGATAGTTCAGTCGCGCTTCTGCCTGATCTTTCAGGGCGCTGTAGTACTTCTGCTGCGCGTCCAGTTCATCATTGACCGTACGGAATCCCATCTCGCGACCGTACTCGACGGACACGACTTTCTCGCGCGCTGACGCCACCGCATTTTTTTCTGCTTCCAGCAGCGCTTTGCCGTTGGTCAGGCTCAGCCAGGAAGAGCGTGTGTCCTGAACTGCTTTACGCTGCGCCTCGACGGTGGAGTATTTGGCTGCTTCGCGACGATAAGCGGCCTCAAACGACTGTGAAAGCTGGCTGCCGCCAGCAAATAAGGGAACAGAGACGTTTACGCCGTACTGCAGGTTGTTGCTCTTGGAATTGGTTCCGAAAATGGCGTCATACAGAATATTGTCTTCGTTATCATTTCGGCTCCAGTTTTTGCCGTAGCTGGCGTATAGCGATACAACAGGCATATGCGCGCCGGTAGCCGCCAGCACATCCGCATCGGCCTGATCGTTTTGATACAGGGCAACTTTGATCTGTGTGTTCCGCTGCTGGCTGGCGCTGATCGCTTCAGCTAACGATGAATAAGGCGTGGACTTCAGACACTGAAAGTTAACCGGCTCAATGGTGTCGGGATTGATGCCCGATAAGCGGCGTACGGATTCGCCCGCCAGCAGCAGCTGGTTACTGGCCTCAATCTCTTTTGCCTGCGCGATGGCGAAGTTTGCTTTCGCTTCATCTACCTCAGTACGCGTGTTTTGACCGTTACGCAGACCCGCCTGAAGTTTTTCCATCTGCTGTTTGAAATTATGGCTGGCCGCCCGAGCGGCCTGCAAAACTTCTTGTTGATAGAGCACCGAGAAATAGGCGTTAGTGATAGCATTTAGCAGCTTTTCCTCAGCCAGACGCGCTTGCGCCTGGGCGGTATTGGCGATAGCAACGCCCTTACGCCAGCCGGCATATTTGCTCATATCAAACAGCGGTTGCCTGACGCTAACGTCATAACTATGCGTCGTGACGCCGCTCTGATATTTTCTGTCGGGTTGTTCCTGACGATTCCAGTTGCCTTCCAGCGTCAGCGTTGGCAACATGCCGGCCATACCTTGCCAGTATTTTTGCTGATCGGCTTCGCTGGTTTTTTTACTGGACTGCAATGCTGAATCGTAGATTAATGCCGCCTGGGCAGCCTGTGCCAGATTAGTAGCATGCGTGCTGAACGGAAATAATAGAATTGCCGTCATTGCATAACAGATATTGTAACGTTTCATAGATTTCGCTGTTTCGGAAAATAAAAATGCCCGGACTAAATTAATTCCTGGGAAAAGACGTATTTAATCAAATCGGTGTTAGAGTGCAGCTGAAGCTTACGCATTGCATTGTACTTTTGCGTCGCAACAGTGCTCACGCTGCGTTTACGCAGCCTGGCAATCTCCATCAAGTTATAACCCATGGCAAATAGTCTGATGACCTCAATTTCTGACGGGGATAAGAGACTCTTTACTGGGTCAGACAGGTTATCCCGTGCCAGATGTTTCATCTGTTCAGAATAAAAAATACCGGCGCTGGCAGAGCTAGCCCAGTGAAACGCTTTGACCAGCTCTCGCCGGTCGTCACGTTTACTGACGATCGCATTCACCGGGATTTGTAACACCCTTCTTAAAATGGGCTGGCTTGTTTGCGCTGTGAAAACAATGATTTTTAATTGAGGCAGCTGATGATGAATTTCTTCAATTTTTTTTACGCTGTTTAAATCATTCCTTTCGAAGCTAAAGCTAAAATCAGTAATTAATATCTCAGGTTGTTTCTCCTTTAAACGTTTTAATAAGCTTTCTGCGTCTACTGGATAGGCGCAAATCTCCTGATGTATGAATTCCGCTGCCAATATTGACTGAATTGAATAGACAATGAACGGACTCTCATCAGATACACCAATTCCAGGCGTCCTTTTTTTCTGTGGCATATCGTCTGATAAATCCTTTAATCAGTTGGATAAGAAAACAGGGCCCCGCAGAGCCCTGCAGGCTATTGGTAGCTGATGGTATAGGTGGCTACCGCATTGGCTGTTCCTGGGGTGACCGTCGAAGCCGTCTGGTAATAACGTGCGTATAACGGTACCGAAACGAGCGCATTCGAAAGCGGGAAGGAGGCTACGGAAAAGGGCGTAGCCAGTGCAATCGGCTGCTGATTTTCATTTAGAATCTGTACGCCAAGACCGCTGGCGGTTGACCCGGAGTTTAGCGCGACCACACCGGAATCTGAGAGGCCACCGATCGCATCGCCGTCGAACTGCATCATAACGTCGAACGTTCCGGACAATAACGCTTCGCAGTTCAGCTGAATAGTAAATGGAATCGCACGGCTGGTTTGCCCGATGCCAGAACCTAACCCGCTGCTTTTACTTACGGAGTAACTCCCTAAAGGCACGTCTTGATTATCATTGCCAGCAACCTTGCAGGTCTCATCTATTTTGTTTACAAAGGTTCTAACGTTCTTGGCGCCATAGCTTTCATCTGAGCCTGGAACCTGAGAACCCACTTGAAACAGACTCAAAGTAACACGCGTAGCAGCCGTCATTGAGGAGGATGTTCTCACAATTTTGAACGGTACGGTCAGGGTAAAATTTGTATAATCGTTAAGCGTATTGCCGCCACCCGTCACACCCGCATAGGTGGTAATTATTTGTCCTGTAGGCACGCTGCCCGCCTCGATGGAATATTCACCGCCATAGCCCAGATAGAGCGTTAATCCATAGCCCAGCCCTCCTTCCGTTTGCGCTAATCGTTTAAAATAAACCTCTGCGCTCAGGCCTTCGCTATATTGAAGAAAATTAATACCGCACTGAACATCGACCGTCATCGAACCTTCATAGACAATAGTGCCAACAGGCACGGCGCTTGAGATGTTAATTCCTAGCGTGGCTAAATCGATAGCATTTGTCGTCATCGGCGCTTTACAAACTAACTTCGTGTCTGCTGCGGCGTTTGCGCTGGTTGCCGACATTACGATGCCGCCCATACCCAGTACTATTAGCGTAAGGGTTCTGGCCGCTGTATTTAAAGATTTAAAAAATGTCATAACGGTTTACCCTGGTTATCCCTGATTTTCGTTATCGGTAACGCTATTTGAAACATAGCGAACAGGCTGGTTTAGTCCGCTATTGCATGTCGTCGTCAGCCTTGCCAGCGATTTATTATCGCTTGACTGAATATCCCCCGACTCCAGGTTAACCAGACATTTGTCTGACGGCGCTTTACCCCAGGAAACCTGCAGGCGACTGACATCTTTATTCAGCCTTACGTAAATCTGTCCGCCTTGTGAAACGGTAGTAATCAGGTTGCCATTTTCGTCAGCGACGGATGCGCCAAAGGGTAAAGCGTTACCGTTTAGCTGATTAGCGCGAATTAACAAGGGCTGCCCTTTGCTGGTTTTGTAGTCCAGTCTGACAACCGCGCCTTCAACCGGGATTACACGCTGCTGTGTCGCTTCCAGTTCGACATCCAGCGGAATACCCTTAGGATCGATTGCCAGTTCGTTAATCCGATATGGGTTAAGATTCGGCACGATGGCTCTTCCACTATCATTAAGTACGATATTGGGATAGCCCAGCACGCGGGCACCGCCGGCATCTTCTGCGCTAACGACAGCATAGGTCGATGACTGATATGCGCTAAACGTTACGCTATCGGGTAAAGCCACAACCGTACCGCTGGCGCCGCCCGAAACGGAGTAATAGTCTTCACCTTTGGTATAAGATGCCGTTAGCGTACTGTATGGCGAGCGATATTGTCCGCCTACTGAACCCGACTTGTTGTTATCAACATCTCGGGCTACGCCAACGTTATAGTTATATTGATTTTGATCGCCGAGAATACCGTTAACCGCCGTTTGCGCGCTGACGCCATCTTCAGCATGCGTGGCGCTTCCGGTAATATAATGCCTGTTATCACTGCCCAAAGGCACTGAGAAATCAAGCGTCAGTTGCGTATCATGTCCACCGGTTGAATATATTAATCGGTTCGCGGAAAATGTATAGGATACGCGACCTAAAGTATTATTATAGCCAAGCTGAAATTGCGTGTTTGTGCCGGTATCATTCCAGTAATTTTGAACGAAACCAGTAAGATAGAGATTCCCATATGAATCTCCAAAATTTTGGCTGGCCGTCATTGAAAAACGCTGTTTAGGCCGTGAGAGATAATTCGCAGTGCCATTATTGCTGTTTTTTTTATAATAGTTGTTAATTTGCAGGGCATTATCAAAACTATAATAGCCAGATGAAGAAAAACGATAGGCCGCCAGGGTGAAATTGGTATTAGTTTCAGAAAGTTTTTTACTGTAGGTCGCCCTGTAACTGACGCCCTGTTTCTTCTGATTGCCATATTTTGTCTGCGCACCGGTAATATCTAACGATATCGCACCAACGGGCAGGCCAAATGCGCCGCCTAATAAAACAGACGTATAGTTGTCCGAACCTAAAACGCCGGTGTAGCCGGTCAGGCTATTAGTAAAGCCGTGCTGTATCGTACCCTGATAAACAGATGGCGTATAAACCATATTATCGCGACGAGAGACACCGCCGGTGAGAGAATAATAGGTCATACCGGGACGTTTGAGTCGCGCCATAGCAGCATAGGGCACTGAGAAATGCGTTTCGCCGCCGTCTGCCTCTTTAATGGTTACATCGAGGTCGCCGCCGTAGCCGGTAGGATAGAGATCGGTGATATTGAAGGCGCCAGGCGAGACGGTTGTTTCGTATATCTTACTGCCGTTCTGGCTTACGGTGACCTGAGCGTTAGTTCGTGCAACGCCGCGGATTTCTGGCGCATACCCACGCTGGGAATCTGGCCACATCTGATCTACCGTTGAAATCTGCGCGCCGCGAAAGGAAAGCGTGTCAAAAATCTCACCACTGGTATTGCCTTCCCCTAACAGTAAACGCGACTTCAGCTGGGGAATATCACGCATGACGTAAGTATTAATGTCATCATAATGATGATATTCATCACCCTGCTGACGACGCCAGCTTAGCGCGCCATCGTGACGGAACATCCAGCCGCCGAGGTTAAAACCCGCCAGTGCTCGGCCATAAAAAGAGTCATATTCCCGTCCGCCGCTGTAAACGGAACGATAGTAGTTAGTGTTATAATTCAGCGTTAAAGCCGTTTCACCGTTATCCCAAAATTCAGGCGCGACATAACCACGCGCCGAACGCAGCAGGTAAATTTGCGGAATGGAAATGTCCATCTGCATATCAGCACTGTTAATAGCTGCATGGCTATTCTCAATAATATCTTCAAGCGCAAGGCACTGGTTACCGGAACGAAGTGCTTCAGCCTGTTGCGTACTAAAAACGTTGTCTTTAATAGCCAGATTTTTAACCAGCTCGTAGGAGAGACATGCCTTTATTTCGTTATTTTCGCGTATCACTTTCACATTATTGCGGCTGACCTGGCGGCCATTAAGAAAAATATCAAGGGTATAGATGCCAGGATCAATGGGGTTGCCATTGGCATAACGAGAAACATCAACTTTAACGCCTGGCAGGTGTTTAACAAAGGATTCGTCAAACTCGTAACTCGTTTCTGCCCAGGCTGATGCGGTCGCCGCGGTAAGACAAAGCGCTAAAAAAGAGCGACAAAAATGTCTGCCCGCCGACTTATTCACAGAGACTGTCCTTGCCATTATGATTACCCTTAATTATCACCATCAAAAATTACTGGCTAATTTGGCCTTCTACTTGTCGCGCTGCACCAAAATCATCCAGGTACTGGTAATGAAACGTCGGTTTTAATTGATTAACGTTTGTTGTTTTTAGCGTGAAATCTTTGCTTCCGCCTGGTTCCAGCATATCTCCCTTTTCACTCATGACTTTGCGGCCAGCGGTATCCTCTGCTGTTATTTGCGCCACATTAACGTGATAAGGGGAGTGGTTAATAGCCGTCAGCTGGTTGCTCTTCGCGCTTTTACGCCAGACCAGACCGGCTGCTGCGGATTCTGCCCCCGCGCTATTAAGTTTGGTGGGGCGATAAAAAAGCTTAATGCGGCTACGGACAGCCATTTGCAGCTGATTTTTATCAACCAGACTTTTATCTTTTGGCGGGATGTCCAGGACGTTAAGCCAGAAGATGGACTCTTTATCGGCGGGAAGGTTACTGCCGGTATAGACGATACGTAAGGTTTGCCCTTTATTCGCTTCCATCCGGAATACTGGCGGCAGCATAATAAAAGGAACGTTAATCTTATCCACCGGCTGATTTGGATCGCCACTGTCAATCCAGGCCTGAACCAGCGCCGGTTGATCGCTGCGGTTATCCAGGCGCACTGTCACTTCTTTCTCCGCCGCAGGGTAAATAATCCGGGTGCCGATAATCGTGACGCTGGCGAAAACAGACGAGGAAAAGAAGCATGCGAGCAGTAATGTAATTACGAAGTTAACACTTTTTTTTTTCATGATATTACTGAATTGATTAAGACATGAGAGAGGGTGGGGGAACAAGCCCCCACCAGAATCAATTAGAGATAATTGATTGAGTAAGTGACGGAAGAGGTTACCGTACCTGACGTCGCTGCCGCAGTGGCGTAATACTGAGCAGAATAGGACAGGGTAGCGGCGCCAGCACTCAGCGCAGCAGTGGTCGGTGAGGTGGTCTGATCCGTGCTACCTGCGTTCAGTACGTTGTTTGCGCTATCCAGCAGCTGCAGGTCAACGTTAGTTGCCGTGCCGGTGTTCGTCAGACGACCATCAGCGTTTACGTTAGCACCCTGCTCAAAATAAACGTAGACGTCGCCAGTCTGAGTGGAACAGTCGCTCAGATCGACAGTAAAGCGGGTGTTACCTGCAGTCTGACCTGAATTTTTCAGCAGGCTGGAAGAAACGGTTGGCAGAGATACGGTTGTGCTGCTTTCGCCACCGTTAACTTTAACCGTACAGGTCTGGCTTTCGATGTTGCCACTGAAAGAGATGGTGCCGTCAGACGCTTCCGCTGCGTTAACCTGAGCAGCGGCCAGCAGCAGGCCGAGAGAAATCATAGCTACCTTTTTCATATACTTTCCTTCGTATAAATAAAATATTGATTACATCAACAAAGAGTGACTGCTTTCTAATACAGTCACTTTTTCTAGCATTTTCAGGGAGAGTGATGCTCCCTTGAAAATTAAAAAGCCAACAGGCCGAAGGCGACGGCGGCGACTACGCCGACAATGCCCATGCCGAAGGCTTCACCACTGATCGGGTTTGCCGCAGGAATATTTTCCGGGCGCGTCCATTCAGTCGTTTCTTCCTGAGAAGAGGAATTCATATTTTTGAAAAAATCGAGAATTAGCGAAGTTAATGAGCCGCCGCTGACCGTCGAAATTTCACTGACTTTAAGTTCGCGCATAGCTTGTCCTTACGCCGTAACCGGCTTGGTGCCCATATCAAACTGATTTTCGTTTATCTGATTAAACCAGGCTACGGTGGTATCCCAGCCGTTAATTGCACCGTAAAGCGCGCCGTCAACCAGACCCACTACGGCGCCAACAACTAAGCCAACCCCAGCGGAAATAATGCCGAATCCCACAACACCACCCGTACTTCCGCCGCTCATTGCCCATTTCAGACCATATGACGTAATACCGGTAACGGAACCCACTACTACAGAACCAACAAAGTCAAAAACACCTGCACCTGAAACGTTTTGCATTTCAAAAGACGTTAACTCTCTCACTTATTATCTCCTCCAGTTTCTCTAGCCCCACATTAAGCGGGTAGCGCTATTAAATTGAGAATACGTGCTCAGCGAAATAGTAAAAAATCCATAATTTAGCTTTTAATTGCATTTTCTATAATGGAATGAAAGCCTTGTTCACAACGGATTAACTTTTTTACCTTTATGAGGCTGGCTGTTTTTGATAGGTTTCGTTAGATCGGTATTGATGTCGGCGCATAAATTAGGCCTGGAACAAACATGTGACTTACCAATAAAGAGAGGTGGCAGATGATAGCGGGAAAGAATAGCGCTAAAAATAAGCGATATAGGGGGTGAGGCAATATCTGCAATGTTTAGAGCAGGTAAGCATTAATAATGGCCTACTACGATGGTAAATTTCACCCCACACTTAATTAGCATTAAAATCTATATTTGTTTAAATCGGCAGAATTAAAATCTATATTTTGGGGTTTTTATTATTTAATTGTCCTATTTTGAATCGCCGTGTTTTAATTTCCCCGACTCATCAAGAAGGTTTTTTTAGGGAAGATAATTAACATTGGTTCCATAATGAGAGTTGGTTATTACATGTGTAAGAGCAGTATTAATTAACTGTGCTTTAATTTGTGTTGGTAACTTCATGGATAACATGAATCTTCAAATGAAGATAGAAAAACCTTTTTTTCAGAAAAAAGTTATAACACAAATAGCTTATCTCCTTTTATAGATGTTATTATCTAAAAAAAACACCTTTCTTGGTTTTATGTGTTGTGCGAGTGGTTTTTAATGGCGTTTGATTCTTTCTTTTTGTCTGTTTGTGGGATTGAGTTTTATATGTAGGGTTTTATGATAGTAAAACCGGTAAGTTGCTCTATTTGGTTAACCAAAATGGAGGTGACAAAAGGACAGGTAAGGCCCAGGGAAAAGTACAAAGACCATAACAAACTTATTTTAATTTTCATTAATCACTGAGCACGCTGTATCTCTGCGTGGCATCAGGTAGATTGAGTTGAACAATATGTATAGAGTGATTGAGAATCATGAGCGAATCATCGATGCGTTGGCAGGCTATACGCAAATTGCAAACCCAGATGAAATTTCGCGAGGTAAGCGCCGTTATCATTTGACTAAAGATAATGTACGTCGGGTTATGTTCATCCTTGACGGTGACTTTCTGCTTAAGCTTAAAAGTGAACATAAGGTCCTGAATATTCTGTCAGCGCCTTTTGTCGTTGGGGTGACGCCGGCACTGGACGAGCCGCCCGTTTATCTGGAAAGGATAGATTATGGAAAGGTAAGCTATATTGACTATGAAACCTTCTGGCGACTGGTGTTTGAGAAAGATCTTTTTCACGACGCGATGTCTATCCTGTCAGGTCAATACTCTGATTTAATGAACTATATTCAGTTGCCGAAAAATAATTCTTATGATGAGGTTATTTCCTTAATTGAACGCTGGCAGAAACTTCCGCCTCACCTAAAAAAACGGTTTTCAGCGCTGTATTTGATTGAGAATAGCTCGCATTTGTCAAAAAGTTCGATTTGTCGCGTTCTAAAAGAGCTCAAAGACAAAGGTGAGTTGGAGCTAATTAACGGAAAGTTTATCTAGTCGTGAATTTGTATCCGAAAACTTTGGGATGCTAAAGGGAAAGCGTATGGATGTTAAGGTGATTTGCACGGATGATAATTACTATTTCAGGCTTGGCATCTCCAAAGTTATTGAAGAGGCGCTTTTGTCTCACGTTAACGTTGAATTTTTAGCGACGTTC
>Ga0153961_1000277_pt1 | contig 14766 bp, 10 predicted proteins | sample TSFL045MetaG_FD_104748 | JGI IMG/M metagenome (GOLD analysis project Ga0153961, IMG submission 104748) | Attine ant fungus gardens microbial communities from Florida, USA - TSFL045 MetaG | ecosystem: Host-associated > Fungi > Mycelium > Unclassified | place: USA: Florida, Withalacochee...
AGCAGACTTGTACTCTAGAACCAGTACTACTCAGATGATGAACTTAGACTGATAGACTTTGTGCTTGTAAATAAGCATTGATGGCATCAGATCAATTATATTTAGATAAATGATCTCTAGAATGTAACTTGGAGATACTAGATATTTATGAGGACTTGCTAACTGTTTAATAGGTAATCAACAAAGTCCAAATTACAAAGTAGCATCAAGAGTATAATAGGAGAAGATGAAAGAATATTCTAGAAGGAAGCAATGATAAAGATATGTCATCTTTGATAGGAAGAACTTGGTGAGGAAATGCGTTATCATAAAGAAAGAAGAGGGCCATGTTATCAGTGGGATTTTGGGAGATCTTAGAACAGAAAAGAGTCAATGGAATCCTAAAAGTAGTAATAGTTTCCTTTTTATATTTTATTTCTTGAGTTTTAGGGCTTTGTAATAACATTAATATAGTATCTGGAGTGCAGTTAAATAGAAGAAAAACCTCTTGACTCCTACCTCCATCTATACTGCCTCTGGAATCATGAATATAGATCTATTGAGAGTAAGAAGACTAGGATCAGGGGGATGTCTTGAGAAGAACACTGAATATACCCAAAACTTAATCTAGAGAGGAATAGCAGATACAACTCAGACAGGCTTTGAAGAGAATAGCAGGCTAGGAAAGCTTGGCTAGGTGCACACTTGGATTGCATCACACCCATAAGGTTCAATGTTAGGGTGCAGACAAGAGGACAACTGAGTGTGGAGGGTCCATAAGTGATCAACTAACTAACTGTATTTTCTAGTTGAGTCTAGTTACAGTATGTAAAGATTGACACCTTAAAGAGGCTATGCAATGATGATTTAGAGAGATCTTACATTCATTTTACAACAACCAACATATACTTTATTGGAGCTGCATATAATTCTACTTTTCTAATTATTTATAAACCTTCATTTTTGATTATCTCCCCTTAGACCTTTAGTATACAATTAGGAGCTGGTACATCATTATTTTGTTTGTCCCAGTATGCAATTCCCTTCTGCACCCTTTCACTGAGATGTCTCACAACTGTGCACTAAACAAGTAAGCACTGGGAAGATGATCAAATCACAAAGGGAACTTAAAAAGGGGAGGAATACTTGAATAACTAAAATAAATTGATAATAAAGTTTTTATAAATCTACTCAAGGTAGATCTCACCATAATAGGATCTCTAAGATGTGTATTCATCTTGTGTTATGATACTATTGTCCCTACTTAGTCTAGTAGTTTAGCTTATTGTCGATACAGCAGAATTACCTAGAACTCCTATGCTATCATGTGAGCTCTTCTTTAGCTGACCATACAACTGGAAGCTAACTCCAAAAACATATAGCAAGTGATTAACTCCTAGTGTAAGTGAATGCCCAAGTCTGTTGGGGCTCAAATTCCTGTCAAGGAAGAGATTTGGTGGTTTTTAGAAAGTAGAGGAGAATACTTAGAAAAAACAAAGACTCAATTCACTCAAATAGCCATTAAGCTCTAGAGCAACAGAAAGGGATAATAATGGGAGTATGATGTTTGAGTTCCCTTCTGTGCCCTAGAGTATTTTATTAGGATTATAAAGCAATGAGACAACAAAGAAAGTAAGACAAAGAAAATCTCCAAATCCCCAAACATAGCAAGGCTGAAATGATGAGATAGCACTTCTCCTGAACACTAGGCAACTGCTCCCCACTCTTCTAGTCCTACTCTAGGAATTCTCCCTCGCACAATAGGCAGGTCTTGAGCCTCTTGCTAGGCTATAGAAAGAGACGGTAATCTTGAGTTGTCTTGCCCTCGAGCCTGTTATCTTTGTCTGACCTCTCTTCTGCCTTTTTTTTTAACTTTCCTATTCCTCTCTCTACCTTCTCTATGTCTTCTTATTTCTCCAGAATCCAGTTTCCTTCCCTTGCTATTGTGATGCAACTCTGCATCAACTCAACCCTCTTGATCTTGGTATAATTAGCCATCAGTAATGATGGCTCAGATCTGATTATAACTCTTCTGAAAATAGCCCCACCAGCTACTGAGGTATGATGTCATCCTGGTAGCACTAGGTCTTTGAAGTTTATCTCTGTTCTTGAGAGTACTTCTAGAAGAGAAACCCATTAGAAATCTAATATAGGGCACCTGAGCAAGCATCTATGAGATATATATAGCAGTAGTCATAGCCACTATCCTGCTGCTCAAGCAAGATACTCAAGTCTATGACTGGGTGTCTAGAGAACATCTCTAGGGGACTAAACTCTTTTCTCAAGCTAGTTGTTCTTGTTATTAGGGTATAAATAGTCACTTATTTTGCCTAAATGGTTGTATAGCATGACACCAATCCCTCAAAGTAATAAGAATACTGGGAGGAATACAGAAAGAGAGAACTTGCTGTTCCCTTCTCTTTCTGGTCTGTATTTATCCTAACTAGTATCAGTAAGCCAACTTTTGAGCCAGAATAAAGCCAACTGCTCTTTATCAGCATTTGACAAAGAGAACTTGATAGAGTTCCTGTTAGATTCTATATACTATTTATACATAAAGAGTAATCCTAACCCTTCCCTTTTGTCCTGCACTTCCCTATGAGTCACTTTCCTCTTATATGTCCATCAATAAGAAAAATAATAATCAGAAAATAAAAGAAAAGAAAAAGAAAAAGAAAATAAATATAAATATTGACTTAGCTGTTTTACCAAGTCATGACAACTAGGTATTGTGACTATGTTACAATGTGGTAACACTTCTTGTAACTAAAGATGACTAGTTAAGTAACAGTCCAGTGACAGAAACTAAGAAGATGACAAGTTGAGTCAGTATTTAATAATGGGTTAGTCCAATGTTGTCCCATTTAGCACAAGTCTAAAAATAGAAAGAGAAATAGTCTGAGATTTCTCTGAAGAGTCCTGTTTATATCATGAGTCCATTATCTCTTTAAAGTCCTTAGACACCCAGCACATTACTGCATTGTGATGTCCTTATCTAACATTGCCAACATCTCATCTACTAGCCACTCATTATCAGACCATGGCTGATAATAACTGTAGTCCCACTCAATGTTTATAACATAGAGGGTGATTAAGTTGTCTCAGGCTAAGTTGCTACATTGCTACTCTTTTGTTGGATAAAGGAAGAACATCTCACTTACACTTTAAAATTCCTCTTTCTATCCATAAAGACTCTGTGATTAGACTCAAATGCAATAGTTGTATATTCCCAGTTCTTTAACAAACTAGGGTTATTATCTGGGATGAAGTTCCTATGCAGTACAAGTATGATATTAATACTGTTAATCAATGTCTTAGAGACTTGCTTGAAATAAGTGATCACTTGTACTTGATAGCTCTTGAATTGACATATTATCTAGAATGATCATCTATTTGGTAGAATCACAATAGTATTTGAAGGGGATCTTCATCAAACTTTGCCTATGGTACCTAAAGGAACATGTTAAGAAGTAGTAGCAGTATCTCTTTGCAGAGGAAACTTATGGAGACATATCAAGTTCTTGTATCTTAGACAGAATATGCACTTGGGTTACTCTGAAGCTGATAATCAACATGCTCAGTGGTTACTAGAGATTGGTGCTGGGTCAACTATGGACAATAATAAAATAATTAAAGTATCTTAGCCCATAGTTTGCACTAATCTCAATACTCTTATCAATAGGATCTATTCAGGAGTTGGTAACCCAAGACCTCAAGATGACTAGTACTTCTTGTCATAACTTGGTAAAACATCTAAGTCATTTCTATTTTCCTTTTCTTTTTCTTTTTCTTTTTCTTTTAGTTTCTTTATTCTGGACTTACTACTACAAAGATGGAGTATGGGAAGACATCATGTGACTTAGTCACAATGTCACACATTCATTGGTCACATCACAAGTCATGTCATGAGTCACAGTCACAACATGTGATAAGGTAAACACATAACAGGAATAATATGAGGACTATGGAAGGATATTGCACAGCCATTGTAGTAAAATGTATAAGTAGTATAGAAAATCAAATGAGAACTCTATCGAGTTCTCCTTGTCAACTCAGACTTGGAGTGGATTTAAGTTACCTTGGCTAAAGTCTTATACTTCTTGGATCATATTATTCTCTGTCCTAGAAATGATGAGGTACATGATATTAATGAGGCCATTCTTCAATAGTTTATCCCAAATGTAGAGATCTATATACTGAGAAGTACAGACTCTGTATCTGAAGAAGATGGAATACACTATGCTTATCCTGTAGAGTTCCTTCAATAACTCAATACTAGTGAATTGCCTCCTGCTTTACTTTGTCTCAAGGTTAGCTATCTAGTTATCTTATTAAGGAACTTGGATTCAGGAGAAGAACTTTGTAATGGGACAAGAATGGTAGTATTGAATGTGAGGAGAAAAATGCTCTAGTGTAAGATTATCAGCAAGGACAGAAGATTTAAAGGCAAGGTGGTATTAATTCCAAGGATCAGGTTGTCATCCAATATAGAGATATTACCTGTGCTACTCAAGAGACTTTAATTTCCAGTTAGGCTGGTCTTTGCTATGACTATCAACAAGTCTCAAGGACAGTTAGTGGAGCATGTGGGGATTAATTTGAAAATATTAGTGTTCTCCTATGGACAACTTTATGTGGCCTTTTCAAGGTGTATATCATCTCTGAACATTTCAGTACTTTTTCTAGAGCAAAGCTAAGAGAGTAGAAGGACACTTGATATAGTATATAAAGAAGTATTCAATAGCATTAGATTATAGATTGTATATGTATCTAGGGTGCTACTCAAAGTCACATTGTCATCTCTCCTCCAATATAACTTCACTGAAAACCTTAACCAGATCCTTTAACACAATGGACTTGAGATTGATTTTTCTTACAACTTAAGAGATAAAGAGATAAGTTAGAAAGAAGAACCTCATAGACTGTTATAGGAAAGGAGCATAGTAGACTAACTGTAACACTAACTTAATAATACAGTATTACAGAAAGTAGACTAACTTGAACCTCACAGACTGTTGGAGAAAGAGAGCATAACAATTAGACAAACAATACTATCTGCTATTCTACAGACTGTTGTAAGAAGTAAGCATAGCAGACTGACTTCAACACAACTCCAATAATACAGAATTAGTAGAGAGATCAAGCTAGGTCTCTGGCCTAGATAAAAATCTCATTTACTCAAATAAATTCTATAAATTAAAATAAATTGAGGAAAATTTGGAAGAAATTGGTAATTGACTTTCTCTTTTCTCTCCTTATTTAAAAAAAAATTTAATGGCATATTCAATTATTACAACTCTCCTCTTTTCATAAATGGATGTGTAGGAGGAATATAACATATACAAACAATGCCAGTGTATATATGGCAGACCAAATAATGATAGCAGTTAACACATAATTTAACTAAGCATTTTCTTCATATGGTCTTTCTTTTCACTCAAAAGCTCTATAAAATTTAGAATAAATTAAAATAAATTGGAATAAAATTGGAACATGCAGTGAGCAAAGCAAGTTAACTGGCAACACTTCAAACCACTGTTGGAGGAAGAGAGCAAAGTAACCTGACATATGATACTACAAACAAAAAGGGAACAAAGTAACCTGACCAACAACATTGCTTACTGTTATGTAGACTGTTGTAGAAAGAGAGCATAGAAGACTGACTTCAACACAAACTTAATAACACAGAATTAATAGAGGGTTCAAGATGGGCCAGAGGCCTAGATAAAAACCTTATAGAGGTTACCTACTGATTGCCTGATAGCTTGGCCAATTTTGATTGTGGGACATATTATGTATTAATTGAAAGGTCTTTTCAAGGGCTTTTGGATGCTATTAAAATTATAGAAATCATTGAGAAATTAATAGAAATAAATCCAAATCAAGTTTGTGGTATACTTCTTATTACTCTACTTGCTAGCACCTCAAATTTACTTTGTTAGGGTTATTCCTTTTTCTCTTTTTCTCCTTCTTTTTTTATCTTGCAGTTACAGGCCAAGTGCCCAAACTTCTTACAATTCCAACACTCTCTTCCTTATCTTCTCTCTAATTGTACCCTTCATGAAGCAAAAGCTTGCTTTTCTTTGAGTATGTTACTTAGGAGTCTGTTGTATTGCTATAGAGACATTGTGCTATGTTCCTAATAATAATAGAGTTTTTCTAAGCTATGATTTTACATTTTCTAGGGTACTTAGATCTTTATCTAGCTAAGTTATCTTACTGACTACTGCCCTAGTACTAGGGTTATACTATTACTTCATGGAAAAGATCCCTACTCTAAGTAGCCTCTTAAGTACTACTATTCTTCTGTGTATACAGGTGATAATGTACCCTTAGTACAAAGTTGATAAAGTAAAAAGTATAGATAATCTACTAAAGCACTATCTGTTATGGAGTTGTATTGGGATCACAACTATTATTAGCCTTGGACTGATAACAAGGAGAATAGAAGAGATGTTAGTAATAAGGAATGAAACTGACAAAGAAAACATGACAGACAATTAGGTTGAAAATAGAAGGTCTTGTGGACTAATTACAGACATTGAACTATAGAAAAAATATTTTCCACAGACTGTTGTAGGAAGGGAGCATAGTAAACTAACTTGAACACAAACTTAATAACACAGAATTAATAGAGGGTTCAAGTTGGGCTAGAGGTCCAGAAAACAAGTTAGATTCACAAACCATGCTTAGTCAGCAGAGCTCTTTGTCTCTCTACCACATCACCAACTTTGTCTTGACATCCTGTGTCCTAGTATTAACCTCATTTCTTGATATTTATTAGCTTATATCCTTGATAAGTAAGCAATCATTTGTTTCCATTGTAAGTGCTGCTTCAATCTCCTAATAGGTATATATGAAGTGTCCCTATTTGCTCTCACCACAAGCATTAAGAGCCACATGTAAATTAGATATGGAGGTATGTGGCCCTGGCCTGAAAAGAGCACATGAGTTACTTTATGACATAAGAAAGTTAACACAAATACAAAAATTTAAGCACTTGGGTTTGTCTTTGAATTGTCATAGATTTTCCCTTTTTCCTTGATGGTGATTTAACCAATTCTGGATAGTATTTTGGGATTTTGTCATATTGTTTGGTGGCATAAGCAAACAATTGCTTCTTATTTTGGACAAGTGACTGTTCTACTATGCAACCTAACACTGTGACACAATCCCAGGATGCTATCAGAAATTATAGTCAAGAACAAAATGAGTTGTTTCCAAAGTAATAAGCCTATCTAGCAACTTGATCATTGTCATCTAACCAATTCCATAGCCTCTCCCTAAAACAATATATGAGAGCTATGTTATTCTCCATACTGTATCTTTACCATCAGTTATACTCTGAATCCACACTCCAAAAGTCATATACGTTGGAATTGAGAGATATTGGCATTGATGGAGGTAAGTTCTAGCCTTGAGTCATATATTCCTCTAATTTCTGCTAGGAAGCTATATGTAGATTCACTTTTGCTGCAGACAAATTCCATAAAATGGAAAGTTACTGCCTCTATTGTACTATTGTTGGTAAGGCTCCCAGGAACAATTGGATATTTTAAGCATCTGACCAATGCTTGAACAGGATGATAGTTTATTTGACTCCTCAAAAAATATTTCTTCTTATGTAGTCAGCACTCTCTCAAATGTTCTCCGACATACCCTATCTGTCCCCTTTATAGTTATCACAAATCTTTAAGAAATTGCTGTGTTCACCCTTGCTTAAGCCTGTGACTCAGATGCTGGGAATTATGTAAAGATCAAGACAACTGAATTTTCTTTGGCTTTGAGAATTATCACTGCTGCTTATCTAAATAACAAACTTCCTGCAAGAGTGTTTTTGAATCGTCTTGATGTAGACAATGGAGTCAACACAGATCTGGTTTTTCCTGAAGGCCCCCAACAAGATCCAAGTCCTGAGGCTTTACCTACAAATAAAACTGTCTTTGCCACTTGTTATCAGTATTCTGACTTTGACATTGCAACATTGGCTTAGGATCCTGAGTGAGCATCACAATTCTTCTGCTAGAAGGAGTATGTGCGGTCTTATCACTCGAAGATTATTAGGGATTAGAGGAGTGACTATCAATTCTATGAACACTCGAGTCTTTTGTAGTCACTTATTTATTTTCCTTGATTATTCTTTAATATTCGAGACACTTTTGAAGTAGTATAAATACTATGTAGTTGAGATCAAAAAGGGGTTATCTAATTCTTTGTCTTTGCACTGCTATTTCTTAATAGGTTATGGGCCACGCCCGCACCTGAGAACATCATAGAACTTCAATCGACACTTGCAGCCAACTAGACTTCTGCTCAGAGACACACTTCTCTACCTTCTCAATTTTTCAACATCGTGTTTATTACCACTATGTCTAACTCTACCTTCCACTATGTTACCATTGAGCCTCTACGAGGCACTGAAAACTTCCCTGTGTGGAAAATCAAGATGAGTGACATCCTCACTGATCTCAACTATGACAATCACATTGAGGATAAAGCTGCTGCCCCAGTTGATACAGCTGAGGTTGCCAAATGGAAACAAGTAGACAAGAAGGCACTTGCTACAATTTGTTTATGGGTTACAGATATACTCCTGGTGTATATTGCTAGTAGCATGACAGCATTGGAAGCATGGAGCATGCTGTCAAACATGTTTGAGGCCAAGGGCCCCATTGGGATTGTCTCAACACGTTGTAAACTCTTTGGCACTCATTGTACTGAGGAGAGCGACATTGAGGATCACATTTGCATCATGCGGACTTACCAGCAGGAGCTTGCTATGCTCCAGAAACCTATTTCTGAGGAAGACTTCTTCTATGCTCTTCTCACATCTCTCCCTGAATCCTGGAACAACTTTATCTCTGCTATCCCAGAAGATGTCATCAAGGATCCCACCAAACTCATCTCTCAGATGTTATCTGAACTCCAACAACTTTGTGAACAGACTAGCACCAGTATAGCATTGGCTGTCATTGATAAGTCAACTGCCAAATGTTATATCTATGGTCGCATTGGGCATTTTGCTAGTAATCATGGGAAGCAAGTTAATAGAGAGAAGAAGAAAAAGAAAAAGCAGAACAATAATAAGAAGAAAAAGAAGAAGAAAGAGAAGAAGGGTAGAAATAGATAGAAAAAGGAAAAAGGAAAAAATTCTCAAGCAAATCTTGCTCAGAATGATTTGGATATCAGTAATGATGAAGACTTTATGTTTTTGGCCCAGGATCCAACTCTTGCGCAGTCTCTACAGCCAGATGATTGGATTTTAGATTCTGGATGTAGTTGTTCAATAGTATGCAATAAGAACAACTTTTCTTTCTACATCTTAACCTTCCCTCATAAAATTTCTAGCATCAGTGATACACTCTCTTCTAGTCATGGTAACATTCTACTATTCTTTGCCCTTGGTAGCTCTATGCATGCATGTGTATTGTGTGACATACTCCATTGTCCCTCAGCCTTGTTCAACCTGATTTCTGTCTCTCAGCTAACAGATGCTAGGTATACTACAATTTTCAAGGACGATAAAGTTGAGCTCTGTTCACAAAAAGGAATGCTCTTGGTTGTTGGCGACAAGATATCTAGGTTATACCAACTTTGTTTGGCTAGTTTCACTGATCATGTACTTGTTGCATGCACCTGGGATGAATGGCATCGTGCCTTTGGGCACCTGAACATGAAATCTTTGCACCATCTCAAAACTCATAACATGGTTAATAGGCTAAAAGTTCATAACGAAAATGCAAACTTGTACCAATGTAAAGCCTGTTTGGCAGGCAAATCCCATTTTCAACCTTTCCCCTGTGAATCTCAACGCAAATACACTGAGATTGGTAAAATGACTTACATAGATCTATTTGGCAAAGTGGATCAAAAAGGTTCTCATGGTGAACACTATTTTATTTCATTTACCAATGCTACCAAGGCTCACAGTCATGTCAATTTCCTCAAAACCAAAAAAGCAAATGTTGTACTTGATGCTATTAAAAAATATGTTGCCTTTATCTTCATGCAAACTAGGAAGAAAGTAAAATGCTTTCATTTTGACAGTGGCAAGAAGTACATCAACCAAGAAGTTCTTGATTGGTTAGAATTGCAGGGTATCAACTACGAGATTACTGCACCAAAATCTTCAGCCCAAAATGGTGTTGCAGAATGTTTGAACTGCACTGTTATAGAGCGCACATGCTCTATGCTGGCTAGTGCTAGTCTCTTACTCTTTCTCTGGTCTGAAACAGTTTAGTATGAATTTTACCTGAAGAACATTTGCCCTACCCATGCACTTCATGATAACATCACACCTTACGAAGCTTTTTGGAACTGCAAACACAATGTCTCAAATATGGAGGAGTTTGGTGCCAAAGTCTGGGTTTTAATCCAGAATAAGCACATTAATAAACTTCAACCTAAAGCCAAACAGCACATTTTTGTAGGTCTTAGGGAGCACTCCAATACATACTGATATTACAACCAGGAAACTTGGCAAATTTTTACCTCTCAGAACATTACATTTGAGAAGTTACAGATCAGGACTGACAGAAGCTTCTAATTTAATCAGGCACCTCCACCTGATGTTCCTCTTCCACCTTTGCTTAAGGAGGAAAAAGAGTATATTAGTCATCCAAATAAGCTTCAGGCAGATCCAGAAATACTACTAACTTCCTCCATACCTCAGGTACTCTTCTCCATGTCTACCACACCTCCTAGTCCTCTTACACCATTGCCACTAACTCATCAATCCACTCCCCAGTCTTTACCACCACCACCACCAAAAGCACCTCGTGATATCAGTAGTGCTATTGATCCAGATAATATTACCCTTGGTCCATACACACAGAAATATGCTAAGTCAGACAATGTATATCTTGCCACAGCTAATTTTGAACTTACCTTTGCACTCACTTCATATAAAGCAAATCAACTTGATAGTGATCCCAAAAACCTTGTGCAAGCTCATGCTGCACCAGATTCAACACAATTTGAGACTGCTATAGTTGTAGAAAAGAAGCAACACGAGCAACTAGGCACTTGGAAACTTGTGGACTTACTCCCCAGCCATAAGACTATCAATAGTCTTTGGGTTTTCAAGTGGAAGCGAAATAATACTAGTGAGATTGCTCGACATAAGGCTCGACTTGTTGCAGATGGTTTATATCAAATCCCCGATGTTGATTTTCTCTAAACCTATGTACTTACTATTCGACTTGAAACTTTCTATTTCATCATTGCCCTTGCTGCTCGCTATAAATTACAAGTCCATGGCATGGATATTGTTGCCACTTATCTCAATGGCAAACTTGATGAGGAAGTTTATATAAAACAACCTCCCAGGTTCGACGACAGTACAGGCCAAGTTTGCAAACTCGTACTCTCCATCTATGGCCTGAAACAGGCTAGTAGAAATTGGAACATTGAGCTCAACACAGCATTCAAATCACTTGGATTTATACAGTTGATTGCTAACCAATATGTATATGTCCATCGCGATCCCGTCTCTGGTTCACCCACTATTGTTGCAGTCCATGTTGATGACATGACTCTATGCACTTGAACAGACACTGAACTTTCTCAGCTTAAGGGGGAGTTGGCCTCCAAGTTCAAAGTTATGGACTTAGGAGAACTTACCCAAATTCTTGGTATGAAGGTTCAACAAGACAATTCTGATAGCTCTATTCAACTTTCACAAGTCAGCTATATCACCCACATGCTCAAATCAGTTAGAATGAACAATTGCAACCCCATTGCAACTTCTATTGATCCAAACGTCAAATTGATGTCTCTCACTGATAGTGACCCACGCATTGGTGATGCAAAATTTTGACGCAACTATCTTTCTGGACTTGGGAAACTTATGTATCCTGCTGTTACTACTCGTCCCAACCTTACATATACTATCCAGCACCTTTCACAATTATTTGTCCCTACTGTAATTGCTGTTCTCCATCCTTCTAACAGGCTATGGGCCCCGGTTTGCCCTGACCTCCTTTGGCACTCTCAAGCTACCTCAGTTAATAGAAAGAACTTGACTGGCTTGCTGATCTGTTGTAGATCGAGATGATCTCTCCCTGTTGAATCTCCTCATGCCCACAGGATCCTCTGCTCCTTTGCAGATGCTATGGCCCATGGCTGTTTAGGATGAAGTGCTACGCATTCATTGCTATATCTGCCCCCTGAACTAAGCTGATTTCTTGATGATAGCTATGACAAGTTTAATCTCCACCATTCCTTATCTCTCTGGCCTTGCTATTTACCCATCTTGGGCAATCAGTGTACATTCCTCTACTATCTTCTCTCACTCTCCAACTATCTCAGCTCAGTCTCCTGCAACCTGTGCCAATGTAATGGCTACAACTAGGAACTTTGTAGCATTGAGTAGTATAACCTGTATGGCTCGATGTGACAATAAATTTGTGTTGCCTGCATTGCCTATAGCTGAGAATTTGTGTAGATGTGATAGAGTATTATGCACTACATGCAAGGGTAAAGAAGCGCCATATGGCCACTCTTATAATGATAAATGGTTCTTGGACTCTGGTGCCTCTGCCTATTTCACTCCTTTTGAGTCTGACTTTGTCTCTATGACTCAAGGAAATTATGGTCATATTGAGATAGCCAATTCTAAAGCACCTCTTTTTATGGTTGCTGTGGAAACTGTTCTTATAAAACATGAAATCATTGACCCTAAAAACAGGACAACTAGAACTACTATCTCTAAGCTATGGCCAGTATACTGTGTTTCTGGCATGACCATGCACCTCCTCTCCACTGGACAGTTACTCCAATCTGGATTGAGTATAGAAGGCACAATGGATGGTTCAACCTTTCGTGACTCATCTGGTGATACTGTCCTCTCTACCCCACCTAATCTTTGGGGGAGCATCCAGGTTGTGAGAACTTGTATCATCAAGAACAATGTTCCTAACCCTGTGAGCCTAGTTATAAGGCATCTAGACTATGAGATGATTCATTGTCGACTTGGACATATCTCGGATGAAGCTATGTGACATGTCCCAGACAATGTTGAAGGTGCTGAGAAGGTCTGCTTCTCTAACAAGAAGCATGTATGCTATGGTTGCGCTTTAGGAAAACTGTACCAGCACAGTTTCCCTGAGAACCCTAAGCGTTCTAATGAGACTCTTGGATTGATCCACTCAGATCTCCTTGAGCTCTCTACTTTATCATACTCTAAGTATAAGTGGGTGATTACATTTCTTGATGACTATTCCTCCTATTGCAGAGTTGCTTTTTTGCACAAAAAATCAGATGCTGCAGAAGCAATTAAAGCTGTTTTCCGGCTGTGATTGAATACTACTTCCCACTCTGTTAAATGCCTACATACTGATAATGGGGGAGAGTATACGACATCAGAATTGCAATCCTTTTTACGTGAACAGGGTATTGTCTATGAGACAAGTACACCAACAAAATGGTCAAGCAGAACAGTTGAATTGGACACTGCTGGAAAAGACGCAATCTATGCGACTTGAAGCATGTTTACCTGATTCCTGGTGGGAGTTTGCTTTTGCAACTGTTACCTATGTCTATAACCGTACTCCCATTAGATATCTCAAGTGGAAAATGCCTCAGAAGATCTTCACAGGTGAAAAACCTAAAATATCACACCTACATGTCTTTAGTTGTGGAGCATATGTGTACCTCCCCAGTGAAGTTCGTGCAAATAAACTTACATCGCCTCTGAACTCATGGTATTTATTAGGTATGAGGATAATGGCTATAGATTTATTCGCCACATACAAGGGAATGTTATATTCCGCTCTACCCAAGCTATCTTTGATGAAGGACTCTTCCCTAGATATCCATCTTCTCGTCCCAGAGAGCAAATGCCTCCTGGTAGACTAACCCTAGAGATAGAGTCATCAGTACCTGGACCTTTTGGTATAGATGAACCTGCTCTAATACCCTTTCCACCAACACCTGTACATCCTAGACTCCCTACTCCTCCAATTTCTCCTAATCTGCCAACTTACTCAGAATCTCCATCTTTCTCTCCCCCATTGACACCACCTAAATGGTCATCAGTGAAGATTGAAGATGTTGAAGACGTTGAAGATGTTGAAGATAAAGATGTTGAGATGTATTCCCCAAGCCCTCCTCCTCCTGAAGCTGGTCCCTCACAGTATATACCTCCCCAGGTCCCAACTGTAATACCTCAAAAATGTAGTAGTGACCCACAGCTAGGAGAAGATATTCCTCCTATGAGATATGGCTTGAGGAGATCAACTCGCGAGACTAGAGTCCCTCACAGAGAAGGTAACATATATGGAGAGAATCACCATCCCATAGATGTCTTGAGGTGCCCTGAGTGGCAACAACATCCTGGTAAGGCTGATTCAGATATGGCACACAGAATGCTTGAGAATGCTCACAGACATATTCAAGCACAGCCTGATACTATCCCAATTGGAGGAGTATACTATCTATACAGTCAATAGGATAATACCGTTGAAATAAATGGAATCCGCTATGAAGTTGATTGGGTAGGACAACGACCCATCATAATTGACATAGAGAGAAATAGGATGGATGCTCCACCTCTAGCAGGCGAGTCAGCTACCATAGCTATTACTAATCATATGGTATGCCTTGCAAGAGAAGGGGGAGCAGAGCATATTCACTTTCTCTTGGCACTGAGAGCATCTGAGACTCATTCTCTACCAAAAACCTTTAAGGATGTCACTAAACTACAAGCTGACTCTAAGAAAAGGTGGCTGGAATCTTGCCTTGAGGAGCTGAAATCACTCAAAGACAGAGATGTTTATGAGATTGTGG
>Ga0153961_1000280_pt1 | contig 14640 bp, 11 predicted proteins | sample TSFL045MetaG_FD_104748 | JGI IMG/M metagenome (GOLD analysis project Ga0153961, IMG submission 104748) | Attine ant fungus gardens microbial communities from Florida, USA - TSFL045 MetaG | ecosystem: Host-associated > Fungi > Mycelium > Unclassified | place: USA: Florida, Withalacochee...
CGCCTCAACATGACTCAGCCTCCCCTGACGCGTCATATCCAGAGCCTGGAAGCGCTGCTCCACCAGCAGCTCTTTAGCCGCAGCACCCACGCGGTGAGCCTGACCGAGGCCGGGCGCGCGCTGGTCGCCAGAGCGGAGAAAATTCTTGCCGATCTTGACGCCCTGAGCGCCGATGCTCTTTCCCGCCCGCATCGTCTGCGCATCGGGCTCACCCGCACGCTGGATTTTACGCGCATACCGCCTGTCGCCGCGCGGCTGGCGCAGCTGGACGCGGGCGACGATATCGACTCGCCCGATCTGACCTCTGCCCGGCTGCTACAGCGCCTGGCGCAGAACAGGCTCGATCTGGTGCTGACCGGCGAGAAAGGCGCCGGCGAGGAAGAAAATGTCCGCTATCGCTGGATCTGCCGCGAGCCGCTGCTTGTCGCGCTGCCAGCCTCGCATCCCGCCAGTCGACAGCAGCAGATCTCGCTTGACGCGGTCAGCGACCTGCCGCTGTTTTGGTTCGCCAGGCGCGCTAATCCCGCCTTTTTTGATAAGTGTGAAAAGGTTTTCGCCAGGCTAAAAACGCCGCTGAAAAAGGTCAATGAGCCAGACGACTCGCTAACGATGCTGGCGCATATCGCCCGCGGCAAAGGATTTGCCCTGCTGCCGCAGTCAAAATGCGTTTTTGATCAGGCCGGGCTGTGCTACCGACCGCTGCGCGATGACCAGGCGCAGCGGCTGAATATCGACGTCTACGCCGCCACGCGCCATGACGATATGCGTCCATCGCTTGCCCAGGCGCTGGATAAGCTGAGCAGTGGCGCGCCTTAATACCTTTTTAGCATCACAAAAACGGTAATTCCCCGCCGCTTCTCCCGGTGAAAGAATCACATCAGGACAACGGGAGGAATAATGAATACGCGTTACTTAGCAAAAACCTTAGAGGTCAGCGCCATCGGCTATGGGGCGATGGGCCTCAGCGAATTCTACGGCGCGGCGGATGACGCGCAGTCGCTGCGTGTATTAGACAAACTCATCGAGCTGGGGCAAACCTTTATTGATACGGCGGATCAGTACGGCCGCGGCCACAATGAAACGCTTATCGGGCAGTTTTTGGCCGGGCTGGATAGCGCGACGCGCGCGCAGTTTAAGGTCGCCACCAAGTGCGGCATTGAACGCGCGCCCGATGAGGCCTACAGCCGCACCATCAATAACCGGCCTGACTATATCACCCGCTGCTGCCACGACTCGCTTAAGCGACTCGGCGTTGAACGCATCGACCTCTTCTACCTCCACCGCGTCAGCCAGGCGACGCCGATTGAGGAGAGCATGGCGTGCCTGAGCCATCTGGTGAAAGAGGGAAAGATAAACCATATCGGCCTGTGCGAAGTCTCTGCCGCCACCCTGCGCCGCGCGCACGCCGTTCATCCCGTCGCCGCCCTGCAGACCGAATATTCGCTTTGGACGCGCGACGTTGAAGAGGCGATCCTGCCGACGGTTAAGGCGCTGGATATTGGGCTGGTCGCCTACTCGCCGCTGGGCCGCGGTTTTCTGACCGGCAAATATCTGCGCAACAGCGACTTCGCCGAAGGCGACTTCCGCAAAAACAACGGGCGCTTTCAGCAGGCAAGCCTCGATCATAACGCCGCGCTGCTGAACGCGGTGCGGCCGCTGGCGGAGAAGTACCGCTGCACGCCAGGCCAGATAGCGCTCGCCTGGCTGCTGGCGCAGTACGCTAAGCTGGTGCCGATCCCCGGCACGAAACAGATCGGCTACCTGGTCGAAAACGCGCAGGCGGCGCAGGTGGTGCTGGAGGCGGAGGATGTGGCGCTGCTGAACGGCCTTCACCAGCGCGTTCAGGTGCAGGGCGCGCGCTACACGGAGGAAGGCATGAAGGGCGTGAATGCCTGATGTGAAAAACCCCGGCGTGCCGGGGTTTTTAGTGCTGAAAAGAGCGGCGCGCGGCTTAGCTGGCGACGGCGATACGCTTCATATCGGTCATGTAGCCGCGCAGCTTGCGGCCAACCGCCTCAATCGGATGCTGGCGAATCGCTTCGTTGACGTCGCGCAGCTGCGCGTTATCAACCTGCGTGCCTTCAATCGCTTTACCCAGGTCGCCCGGCTGCAGCGTGGTCATAAATTCTTTCAGCAGCGGCACCGCGGCGAAGGAGAAGAGATAGTTGCCGTACTCTGCGGTGTCGGAGATGACCACGTTCATTTCATACAGACGCTTACGCGCGATGGTGTTGGCAATCAGCGGCAGCTCGTGCAGCGACTCATAGTAGGCGGACTCTTCGATAATACCCGCGTCGACCATGGTTTCGAACGCCAGCTCAACGCCCGCTTTCACCATCGCCACCATCAGAACGCCTTTGTCGTAGTACTCCTGCTCTTCAATTTTGCCGTCGAACTGCGGCGCGGTTTCAAACGCGGTTTTGCCGGTCTCTTCGCGCCAGGTCAGCAGGTTTTTATCGTCGTTGGCCCAGTCAGCCATCATGCCGGATGAGAATTCGCCGGAGATGATATCGTCCATATGCTTCTGGAACAGCGGCGCCATGATCTCTTTCAGCTGCTCTGACAGCGCGTATGCGCGCAGTTTCGCCGGGTTAGAGAGGCGATCCATCATCAGCGTAATGCCGCCGAACTTCAGGGATTCAGTGATGGTTTCCCAGCCGAACTGAATCAGTTTTTCGGTGTAGGCCGCGTCGTGGCCTTCCGCCACCAGCTTGTCGAAGCAGAGCAGCGAACCGGCCTGCAGCATGCCGCACAGAATGGTCTGCTCGCCCATCAGGTCGGACTTCACTTCCGCGACGAAAGAGGATTCCAGCACGCCCGCGCGGTCGCCGCCGGTGGCCGCGGCCCAGGCTTTGGCGATCGCCATGCCTTCGCCTTTCGGATCGTTTTCCGGATGGACGGCGATCAGGGTCGGCACGCCGAAGCCGCGCTTGTACTCTTCACGCACCTCGGTGCCCGGACATTTCGGCGCCACCATCACCACGGTGATGTCTTTACGGATGGTTTCGCCCACTTCAACGATATTAAAGCCGTGCGAGTAGCCCAGCGCCGCGCCGTCTTTCATCAGCGGCTGTACCGCCTGCACGACGGCTGAGTGCTGTTTGTCCGGCGTCAGGTTAACCACCAGATCGGCCTGCGGAATCAGCTCTTCATAGGTGCCGACTTTGAAGCCGTTCTCGGTAGCCTTGCGCCAGGAGGCGCGCTTCTCGGCGATCGCTTCGGCGCGCAGCGCATAGGCGACGTCCAGACCGGAGTCACGCATATTCAGGCCCTGGTTAAGACCCTGTGCGCCACAGCCCACGATGACCACTTTTTTCCCTTTCAGGAAACTGGCGCCGTCGGCGAATTCATCGCGCGCCATAAAGCGACATTTGCCTAACTGCGCTAACTGGTTGCGCAGATTCAGTGTGTTGAAGTAGTTAGCCATGGGGCACTCCGGTCAGATGTTGTGTTTGTTTTTTGTCCTGTAACGGCGTGGAAAGCAGCGCCGCGAATGACCCCATCATATGACAGGAAATCCGTTGCTTAAATTGATATATTAGCAAGGTTACATTGCAAAATTCGCAATACCAATTCAGAGGTGAAGGCGCATGGATTTACGAGACCTGAAGCTGTTTCTCCATCTGGCTGAAAGCTGCCACTTCGGCCGCACCGCGCGCGCCATGCACGTCAGTCCGTCAACGCTGTCGCGCCAGATCCAGCGCCTTGAAGAGGATGTAGGGCACGCGCTGTTTCTGCGCGATAACCGCACCGTCGTCCTGACCGAGGCGGGCGAACGCCTGCGCCAGTTTGCGCAGCAGACGCTGCTGCAGTATCAGCAGCTGCGCCACGTGATGGATCTTAACGGCCCGTCGCTGAGCGGCGAGCTGCGCCTGTTCTGCTCGGTGACGGCCGCCTACAGCCATTTGCCGCCGATTCTGGATCGCTTTCGCGCCGAACATCCGCAGGTAGAGATCAAGCTGACCACCGGCGACGCCGCCGACGCCATTGAGATGGTGCAGTCCGGCGAGGCGGATCTGGCCATCGCCGGACGGCCCGAGTCGCTGCCCGCCAGCATCGACTTTACGCCGCTGGGGCTCATTCCGCTGGTGCTCATCGCCCCGGCGCTGCCCTGTCCGGTGCGCAGCCAGGCGACGCAGCCGTCGCCCGACTGGGCGCAGATTCCGTTTATTCTGCCCGATCAGGGTCCGGCGCGGCGCGGCATCGATCTCTGGTTTCGCCGTCGCCGCATCCCGAATCCGCAGATTTACGCCACGGTTTCCGGCCATGAGGCGATAGTTTCGATGGTGGCGCTCGGCTGCGGCATCGCGCTGTTGCCGGACGTGGTGCTGGAGAACAGCCCGGAACCGGTGCGCAATCGCGTGCTGACGCTGGAGAACGTGGAGTCGGTGGCGCCGCTGGAGCTGGGCGTCTGCGTACAAAAAAAGCGGCTCGGGGAGCCGCTGATTCACGCCTTCTGGCACCTGCTGTAGTTACTGACCGGCGAGGAAGAAGCGGAAAGCCGGGTTATTGGCCTCGTCATGGAAGTCATAACCCAGCTCGGTGAGATGCGATTCAAAGCGCGGTTCGTTATCGCCGATCTCAAAGGCGGCCAGCACGCGGCCGTAGTCGGTGCCGTGGCTGCGATAGTGGAACAGCGAGATGTTCCAGTGGGTGCCGAGCGTTTGCAAAAACTTCAGCAGCGCGCCGGGCGCCTCGGGGAATTCGAAGCTGAACAGGCGCTCGCGCAGCGGCTTCGACGGACGTCCGCCTACCATGTAGCGCACGTGCAGCTTCGCCATCTCGTCGTCAGAGAGATCCACCACCTGATAGCCGCCCTGAGTAAGCTGGCTAATGATCTCGCCGCGCTCCTCCAGCCCACGAGTCAGGCGTACGCCGACGAAAATGCAGGCGTTGTCGGCATCGGCGTAGCGATAGTTAAATTCGGTCACCGAACGTCCGCCCAGCGTCTGGCAGAACTTCAGGAAGCTGCCCTGCTGCTCTGGAATGGTCACCGCCAGCAGCGCTTCACGCTGCTCGCCCAGTTCGCAGCGCTCGGAGACGTAGCGCAGGCCGTGGAAGTTGACGTTGGCGCCCGAAAGAATATGCGCCAGCCGCTCGCCTTTGATGTCGTGCTGCTGAATATATTTCTTCATGCCCGCCAGCGCCAGCGCGCCCGACGGCTCCGCGACCGCGCGCACGTCTTCAAACAGATCTTTCATCGCCGCGCAGATGGCGTCGCTGTCGACGGTGATGATGTCGTCAAGATATTCCTGGCACAGTCGGAAGGTTTCGCTGCCGATGCGCTTCACCGCCACGCCTTCGGCAAACAGCCCGACGCGCGGCAGATCCACCGGCTCGCCCGCCTCGAGCGCCGCCTTCAGGCAGGCAGAGTCTTCCGACTCCACCGCGATCACCTTGATTTGCGGCATTAGCTGTTTGATCAGCACCGCCACGCCCGCCGCCAGGCCGCCGCCGCCGACCGGCACGAAAACGCGATCGAGATGCGCGTCCTGCTGCAGCAGCTCCATCGCCAGCGTGCCCTGACCGGCGATCACCGCCGGATGGTCAAACGGCGGCACAAAGGTGTAGCCCTGCTGCTCCGCCAGCTCGATCGCTTTGGCTTTCGCCTCGTCGAAGTTAGCGCCGTAGAGATAAGCCTCACCGCCAAATGCGCGCACCGCATCCACCTTGATGTCCGCCGTGGTCACCGGCATCACAATCAGCGATTTGATGCCGAGCCGGCTGGCGGAGAGCGCCACGCCCTGCGCGTGGTTGCCGGCCGACGCCGTTACCACGCCGCGCGCTTTCTGCTCTTCGTCTAGTCCGGCGATCATCGCGTAGGCGCCGCGCAGCTTGAAGCTGTGCACCGGCTGCCGATCCTCGCGCTTCACCAGAATGGTGTTGCCGAGCCGCGATGAAATTTTTTCCATTTTTTGCAGCGGCGTCACCTGTGCGACTTCATACACGGGAGAGCGCAGCACGGCGCGCAAATATTCCGCGCCGCAGGGCGACGCAGGTAGCGGTTGAGCCTCAGCCATCGGTTAGCCTCCCAGCTTGCTCTTGTCGCGCACCGCGCCTTTATCGGCGCTGGTGGCGAGCGATGCGTAGGCGCGCAGCGCGAACGAAACCTGACGCACGCGGCCGTGCGGCGTGTAGGCCGCGTCGCCGCGCGCCTCTTCCTCTTCGCGACGCGCGTGCAGTTCGTTGTCCGGCACCGCCAGCTTGATGCCGCGGTTCGGGATATCGATCTCGATGATGTCGCCATCTTTCACCAGCGCGATGGTGCCGCCGCTGGCCGCTTCCGGCGAGGCGTGACCGATCGACAGACCGGAGGTGCCGCCGGAGAAGCGGCCGTCGGTGATCAGCGCGCAGCTTTTGCCGAGGCCCATCGATTTCAGATAGGTGGTCGGATAGAGCATCTCCTGCATGCCCGGTCCGCCTTTCGGCCCTTCGTAGCGGATAACCACCACGTCGCCCGCCACCACTTTGCCGCCGAGAATCGCCTCGACCGCGTCATCCTGGCTTTCGTAGACTTTCGCCGGGCCTTTAAAGGTCAGGATCTCTTTGTCTACGCCGGCCGTTTTAACGATACAGCCATCTTCGGCGAGGTTGCCGTAGAGCACCGCCAGACCGCCATCCTGCGAATAGGCGTGCTCACGCGTACGAATACATCCCTCAGCGCGGTCGTCGTCCAGCGTGTCCCAGCGGCAATCCTGCGAAAAGGCCTGGGTGGTGCGGATGCCCGCCGGACCGGCGCGGAACATATCCTTCACCGCCTGATCTTTGGTCAGCATGATGTCGTACTGATCCAGCGTCTCGCGCATCGTCTGCTGCAGGATGTTGCGGGCGCTGGTATCGATCAGCCCGGCGCGATCCAGCTCGCCGAGAATGCCGATCACGCCGCCTGCGCGGTGAACGTCTTCCATATGGTATTTCGGCGTGCTCGGCGCCACTTTGCAGAGCTGAGGCACCTTGCGCGACAGGCGGTCAATATCAGAAATATTGAAGTCGATTTCGCCCTCTTGCGCCGCGGCCAACAGGTGCAGCACGGTGTTGGTCGAGCCGCCCATGGCGATATCCAGCGTCATGGCGTTTTCAAAGGCTGCTTTGGTGGCGATGTTACGCGGCAGCATGTTCTCGTCATCCTGCTCGTAATAGCGTTTGGTCAGGCTTACGATGCGCTTGCCCGCATTGATAAACAGCTCTTTGCGGTCGGCGTGGGTCGCCAGCAGCGAGCCGTTGCCCGGCTGCGACAGGCCCAGCGCTTCGGTCAGGCAGTTCATCGAGTTGGCGGTGAACATGCCGGAACAGGAGCCGCAGGTCGGACAGGCGGAGCGTTCGATCTGCTCGCTGTCGGCATCGCTCACGTTCGGGTTGGCCCCCTGAATCATCGCGTCGACCAGGTCAAGCTTGATGATCTTGTCGGAGAGCTTGGTTTTCCCCGCTTCCATCGGACCGCCGGAAACGAAGATCACCGGAATATTGAGGCGCAGCGACGCCATCAGCATTCCCGGCGTAATTTTGTCGCAGTTGGAGATACAGACCATGGCGTCGGCGCAGTGCGCGTTAACCATATATTCCACCGAGTCGGCGATCAGCTCGCGCGACGGCAGCGAATAGAGCATGCCGCCATGGCCCATGGCGATTCCGTCATCCACCGCAATGGTGTTGAACTCTTTCGCCACGCCGCCCGCCGCTTCGATCTGCTCGGCGACCAGCTTGCCGAGATCGCGCAGGTGAACGTGGCCCGGCACAAATTGGGTGAATGAGTTAACCACGGCGATAATCGGTTTGCCGAAATCGGCGTCGGTCATTCCTGTGGCGCGCCACAGGGCACGGGCACCCGCCATGTTGCGGCCATGCGTGGTGGTGGCGGAACGGTACTTAGGCATGCTCTGTTTACTCCAGTCTGTAAATGACGCGGGCACAGCTGCGCCCGCGTGACTCTCTTGTTATGGGTTAACCTGATCCAGCCAGCCGTATTTGTCTTCGGTTTCGCCAGTGAACAGGCCGAAGAAGGCTTTCTGGATTTTTTCGGTTACCGGGCCGCGTTTGCCTTCACCGACCTGAATGCCGTCCACGCTGCGTACCGGCGTGATTTCTGCGGCGGTGCCGGACATGAAGATCTCATCAGCCAGGTAGAGCGATTCGCGCGACAGCACCTGCTCGCGTACTTCAATGCCCATATCCTGCGCCAGCTTGATGATGGCGTCGCGGGTAATGCCCGGCAGCGCGGAAGAGGTAAACGGCGGGGTAAAGAGAATGCCGTCTTTTACTTCGAACAGGTTTTCGCCTGCGCCTTCAGAGATATAGCCGTTGGTGTCCAGCGCGATGCCTTCCTGATAGCCGTGACGGCGCGCTTCGCTGCCCACCAGCAGAGAGGAGAGATAGTTGCCGCCCGCTTTCGCGGCGGTTGGCAGGGTGTTCGGCGCCACGCGGTTCCATGAAGAAACCATGGCGTTGATGCCGTTTTCCAGCGCTTCGGCACCCAGATAAGCGCCCCATGGGAAGGCGGCGATAATAACGTCAGTGGTGTAGCCGTCCGGCGGGTTTACGCCCAGACCGACGTCGCCGACAAAGGCCAGCGGACGGATATAGGCACTTTTCAGGTTATTGTCGCGCAGCACTTTACGCGTCGCTTCCATCAGCTCATCTACGCTGTATTTCAACGGGAAACGATAAATTTTGGCAGAGTCGTGCAGGCGCTGCATGTGTTCACGATGACGGAATACTACCGGGCCTTTGTGGGAGTCGTAGCAGCGCACGCCTTCAAACACAGAAGTACCATAGTGCAGCGCGTGAGACATCACGCTGACCTTAGCGTCTTCCCACTTAACCATCTCCCCATTGAACCAAATAAAGTCAGCTTTCTTCGTGCTCATTCTTATTTCCTTTCACGACCAGGCGTGGATTTGTTGTGATGTTTGTTGCTGGATTTCGACATTCGCGACATCCATTAATTTACTTAACTGCGAAGACAGTAAATCGACTGAACGCTGGCTGGCAACGGTCATTTCGATATTAATGTTTTCGCTGTTGGTCGCCGCGCCCATGTTCATGGCGCAGACCTGAAAACCGCGATGGCGGACAACGCGTAAAATGCGCTCCAATATTTCAGGACGAAAGCGAGCTTCAATAGACAATTGGTGCTGGTTCATACGGTTTTCTCCATCATGTTTGCGTTGCTGGCACCAGGCGGTACCAGTGGCCAGACGTTTTCATGCTCATCAATCGCAACATGCAGGAAGTAAGAACCTTCGCTGTTCAGCAGAGCATCAAGGGCGGCGTCGACCTCATCTTTACGGCTAATACGCTGGCCTGGAATATCGAAGGCGCTGGCCAGCGTCAGAAAGTCTGGGTTGTCGGTCAGAATGGTTTCGCTGTAGCGACCGTCGAAAAAAAGCTGCTGCCACTGGCGTACCATGCCGAGGCGCTGGTTATCCAGCAGCAGGATTTTCACCGGCAGTTTTTTTCGTTTGATGGTGCCCAGCTCCTGAATATTCATCATGATCGAGCCGTCGCCCGACACGCAGATCACGGTGTCGTCGGGACGGGCGACCTGCGCGCCGACCGCGGCGGGCAGGCCGAAGCCCATGGTGCCCAGGCCGCTGGAGGTGATGAAGTTTTCCGGCGCGTTAAAGTTCATATGCTGCGCGGTCCACATCTGATGCTGACCGACATCGGTGGTGACGACGGCGCTGGCGGGTTTGCGATCGGAGAGTTGCTTCAGCAGCAGCGGCGCGTAGATCGCCTCGCCGGGATGATCGTAGCGCCAGGCACATTCCGCTTTCATCGCCTTCACCTCTTCGCGCCAGCCGACGATCTGCATCGGCATGCTTAACGCGGGCAGGATCTGATTCATATCACCCTGCAGCGAAACGTGCGCGCGGCGCAGTTTATTCAGCTCGGCCGGGTCGATATCGATGTGAATGACGCTGGCGTGCGGCGCGAAGGTGTCGAGCTTGCCGGTGACGCGATCGTCGAAGCGCGCGCCGACGGCAATCAGCAAATCGCAGGACTGAACCGCCAGGTTCGCAGCCTTGGTGCCGTGCATACCCAGCATGCCGAGATAAACCTCGCTGTCGCTATCGGCGCTGCCAAGACCTTTCAGCGTGGCGACCACAGGAATGCCGGTCTGCTGCGCCATGGCGCGCAGCGCAGGCACCGCCTGTGCCATCCCAACGCCGCCGCCAACATAGAGCATTGGCTTATGCGACTGCGCCATCAGCGCGCGCGCCGCTTCGATATGCTGCGGCGAATGTGAGGCCGGCTCTTTGACCGGCAGCAGATGCGGCGTCAGCTCGCCGCTGGCGATTTGAATATCTTTAGGGATATCAACCAGCACTGGACCAGGACGGCCTGACTGGGCGATAGCGAAGGCTTCCGCCATCACGGAAGGCAGCTCATCCAGCGACTCAACCAAAAAGCTGTGCTTGGTGCAGGCCAGCGACAGGCCAAGAACGTCGATCTCCTGAAAGGCGTCGGTGCCGATAAACGCCGACGAAACCTGACCGGTGATCGCCACTACCGGCACCGAATCCATCATCGCATCAGCCAGACCGGTGATTAAATTGGTCGCGCCAGGGCCCGAGGTAGCAATACAGACGCCCGTTTTTCCCGTTGCGCGGGCATAGCCGATCGCCGCAACCACCGCGCCTTGTTCATGACGACACAGTAGGTGTTCCACGCCGCCATCGTAGAGCGCATCGTACACTGGCATGATGGCGCCGCCAGGATAGCCAAATACGGTGTCGACACCCTGCGCGCGTAAAGCCTGAACTACCCACTGTGCACCTGTCATAGTTATTCTCCTGTATCCTTAGGGGAACAACAGAATTTTATGCTACTGCTCATTGTTTGCTCCTCGGTAATTCGCTGATATTTGCGCTGGTCGAAAAAAAACCCCCGGACCTTTCGGTGCGGGGGTTTTTGGAATTCCAGGCTTGATTTTTAAGCCTTTCTTTCTCCAGGCGTAGCCCCGCACGGTGGGTTAATAATCACCACCACGCTAATCACGACTAGGCTAATCACTTGTAGAAGGGCTTTCATCTGCTGTCTTTTTTTTCGTGTGTTCGAAGTAATACCTACAGAGTTATCACAGTTAGAGGGGCGATGACAACTTTTTCCATCGCTTTTTTTTATGACCCCTGCGGCAATAAAGAGGCATCAGACTGTAAATAAAGGCTTATTTTACGCGTGACAAATATTCATCACGTCCGTGCCGTAATCGTCCAGCCTGCTATTTGCTAAGCTGCTTCAGAAAAAATGCACTGGCATGAATACCCTGTCGATTTCTTGCGGTCTCTGCCGACAGATAAACCTTTCAGCCTCGTCGTCACCTTCCAGCCGCATCATAATCGCCGCGTTAAGGAGCGGTTATGACATTGTCCAGAGTTCTTACCCGAGCGGCGCTTGGCGTAGAAGCGCCGCTGGTCACCATAGAAGCGCATATCAGCAACGGCTTGCCTGCTCTGACGCTGGTCGGATTGCCCGAAACCGCGGTAAAAGAGGCGCGCGAGCGGGTGCGCAGCGCCATTATCAACAGCGGCTTCAGCTTTCCGGCAAAGCGTATCACTATTAACCTGGCACCCGCCGACCTGCCTAAAGAAGGCGGACGTTACGATTTGCCGATGGCTCTCGCTATTCTCGTCGCGTCTGAACAGCTTCCTGAGACGAAGCTGGCGCAGCATGAGTTCGTAGGCGAACTTGCGCTTAACGGCGCGCTCTGCGGCGTTCAGGGCGCGATTCCGGCAGCGATGGCGGCGATGCGGGCCGGACGTCAGCTGATCCTCTCGACGGAAAATCAGCAGGATGTCGGCCTGATTCAGCATGGCGATACGCTGGTCGCCGCGCATCTGCTGGAAATCTGCGCCTGGCTGCAAAATCAGGGGGAGCTGGCGCCCGCCCGCTCTCAGCAGGATTGGTCTGAAGATCCGGCAGAAGATCTCAGCGACATCATCGGTCAGGAACAGGGACGTCGGGCGTTGGAAATTACCGCAGCGGGCGGTCATAACCTGCTGCTGATTGGCCCTCCCGGCACGGGCAAGACCATGCTCGCTACGCGTCTGCCCGGCATTATGCCGCCGCTCAGCGACGCAGAAGCGCTGGAGTGCGCCGCTATCGCCAGCCTGGTAGATAAGGTCAGGCTGCAAAAAGCCTGGCGTAAGCGTCCTTTCCGCTCGCCTCATCATAGCGCGTCGCTTTATGCGCTTATCGGCGGCGGGTCGCTGCCCCGGCCGGGCGAAATTTCGCTGGCGCATAACGGCGTGCTGTTTCTGGATGAACTGCCGGAATTTGACCGGCGCGTGCTGGACGCGCTGCGCGAGCCTATCGAATCCGGCGAAATCGCCATTTCCCGCGCCCGCGCGAAGGTGACCTATCCGGCGCGCTTTCAGCTGATTGCCGCCATGAATCCAAGCCCGACCGGCCACTATCAGGGGCAGCATAACCGCTGCTCGCCGCAGCAGGTGCTGCGCTATCTGAGCAAACTTTCAGGGCCTTTTCTCGATCGTTTCGATTTGTCGATCGAGGTGCCGCTGCTGCCGAGCGGAATGCTCAGCCGACGCCCTGAGGCTGGCGAGAGTTCAGCCAGCGTTGGCGAACGGGTAATGAAGGCGCGCGCGCTGCAAATGGCGCGCGCTGGCAAAATTAATGCCCATATGAATAACGTCGACATCAAGATGTGGTGCGATATCGCCAGAGAGGATGCGGAATGGCTCGAAGAGGTGCTGAATCAGCTGGGACTGTCGGTGCGGGCATGGCAGCGCATTTTAAAGGTGGCGCGGACGATTGCCGATTTGACAGGAGAAAAGCGAATTTTACGCGGGCATTTGCAGGAGGCGGTCGCTTATCGCAGTATCGACCGGCTGATGATCCATCTGCATCGCAGCCTGGAATAAAAAATGGGGCTGATTGCCCCATTCTGTTTAGTCATCGCTGTCGCTGTAGTCTTCCACCGTGTCCATCTGCGGCTTGCCGCCTGAAAGCGTATGAAAGCGCTTAGGACGCTTAATGCGGGCGGTATATTTCGACCAGACGCGCTCAGCTTCGGTTTGTGGCTCACGCAGACCGCGACATACTTCTAAGAAAAGACGCTCTTCTTCCGTAGTCGGCTCACGCTTTGCTAAATCGAGTTCATTAAAAGCGAAACCATGACGTTCCAGCAATTGGGCTTCTTTAATGGTGAAATCACCATGCCGCGAGAAACCGCGCGGATAATGTTTGTTATCAAAGAAACGATTTGTGGTTGAGAAGCTTTCCGCCATCTTACACGCTCCTGATTCTCTTATGGCCGAGCTATTAATGGCGCGGAGTATTAGATAGGCTTGACAGAGTGTAAAACAAAACATTTAAATCTATACGACAAACATTTTTTGGGAGAAAGCTGTGGATACGGAATTACTGAAAACTTTCCTGGAAGTGAGCAGAACTCGCCATTTTGGACGGGCTGCAGAAGCACTTTACCTCACACAGTCCGCCGTCAGCTTTCGCATCCGTCAGCTGGAAAATCAGCTGGGCGTAAACCTTTTTACTCGCCACCGCAATAACATACGGCTGACGTCGGCAGGAGAACGCCTGCTGCCCTACGCCGAAAGCCTGATGAGCACATGGATGATGGCGAAGAAGGAGGTTTCACATACGCAGCAGCACCACGAGCTTTCGATAGGGGCCAGCGCGTCGCTCTGGGAGGCCTATCTGACCCCGTGGCTGCAAACCCTGTATGAGAACCGAGAGAGCCTGCATCTTGAAGCGCGCGTAGCGCAGCGGCATCTTCTGGTTAAGCAGCTTCATGAACGCCAGCTCGACCTGCTGATCACCACCGAAGCGCCTAAAATGGATGAGCTAACCAGCCAGCAGATTGGCCATATTTCTCTGGCGCTGTTTCGGGCGCGTAAAACAGAGAAGCGTGAGAAGTACGATTACATCAAGCTGGAATGGGGCGCGGACTTTCATCAGCATGAAAGTTACCTGTCAGGCGGCGATGATGTTCCTGTACTAACCACCACCTCGGCGCAGGTAACGCGCGAGCTACTTTATACCACGGGCGCCTGCGCCTTTTTGCCAGACTACTGGCACAGCCTGTACAGCGATCTTATGGTGATCCCCGATACGCCGGTAGCGGTGCGTCCTTTATATGCTGTCTGGCTGCAGAATAGCGATCAGCAGGCGCACATTCGACAGCTGCTTAAGTTTCCGGTACTGGCGCGCTGAGATTTCAGGCATAAACGGGGAAGAGGCTGACGTTGTCGGCCTTTTTTTGATCTTTTTACTGAATAGAAAGCAAAAAAAATCCTTTGCCGAAGCAAAGGATTCCTTTTTCTGGCAGGGGCGGAGGGACTCGAACCCCCAACACCCGGTTTTGGAGACCGGTGCTCTACCAATTGAACTACGCCCCTAAAGAGGGTGGCGGTGCGGACGGGACTCGAACCCGCGACCCCCGGCGTGACAGGCCGGTATTCTAACCGACTGAACTACCGCACCACCGAATACTGCTGCTACCAGCGGGGTCTCGCTGATAACCGGTGTCACCCTCGCGGGTGGATACCAATTTGGATGCCTGGCAGTTCCCTACTCTCGCATGGGGAGGCCCCACACTACCATCGGCGCTACGGCGTTTCACTTCTGAGTTCGGCATGGGGTCAGGTGGGACCGCCGCGC
>Ga0153961_1000281_pt1 | contig 14634 bp, 11 predicted proteins | sample TSFL045MetaG_FD_104748 | JGI IMG/M metagenome (GOLD analysis project Ga0153961, IMG submission 104748) | Attine ant fungus gardens microbial communities from Florida, USA - TSFL045 MetaG | ecosystem: Host-associated > Fungi > Mycelium > Unclassified | place: USA: Florida, Withalacochee...
GACGATCTTTCAGCGCCACGAGCTTCTGAACAATCTCGTCCAATGGAATAGTTTCCGAACGTGCTTTAGTACCAACGTCATCGCGATTGCGCACATTTACTGAACGGGCATCCAGTTCCTCTTGTCCAACGACTGAAGAATTGAAGAGCATTCCGGATAAGCATTCCGGATGTGGAATATACGTGCAGGAGCCAATCGAATACACACAGTCACAAAGATATACAAGAGTTCGGTTTTCATAGGTAGGAGTATTCGTCAGCTACTGTAATGCGGAGGACCGAGAAACACTGACCAAGGATGAAATTGTACTGCGCGATCTCTCCGTTTCTTATCTTCTTGGGTAGTGTATTTTCGCCATTGTCTACATCGGCCCATAGACCCAGTCGCGAAAGTCGATCTGCAACTTCCGTAGCATATTCTTTCTATTTAGGTCATGAATGACAGGAAGACCAAAAAAGATGAGGATGCGTCAGAAAAATGCGAGGAAATGCTCACGTAAGGAGCTGCAACCGGAATGACTAGGACCTGTCTCGGCGAAATCCAGAATGGCCTAATGATAGCCAGTCGTCACAAGCTATAGTTTGCAGGTATGGAGCCTCAAACGTACCATTTTCCAGCAAAATGTTCAGTGATAATAGCAATAAATCGCTCCAGGCTACCTAAGATCGCACGATGGATCATGACTGGTCGAGCGGCCGCCTCGTCTGCGGAGCGATACTTTAGATTGAATCTTTCGGGTAACTGGAAGTCAAGTTGTATCGTGGCACACTGGAACGATCGGTGAAGAGCATCTTGGATAGTGATGTCAATCTTCGGACCATAGAATGCGCCATCACCTGGGTTGAGATCCCACTGTCCAAGATAGTTGGCATCGAGTGCTTGTTTGAGTTGCTGTGAAGAAGATCGTTAGCATAAAAATGGCCGATTCGAGACTAGCATACGTACATCCTCGGCCTGGTTCCACGTTTCAATTGAACCAAGATAGTTCTCTGGACGAGTAGACAGTTCAAGCTTAAATTGGAACCCGAAAAGACCGTATATATGCTTCATGAAATCGAATAGCGCTGCAATTTCTTCGGTAATCTGAGATGGCATGCAGAACACATGAGTATCATCTTGTACGAATCTTCGCACTCGCGTCAAACCAGTCAGAGCACCAGAAGCTTCATTTCTATGGATGATACCAAACTCAGCCATCCGAATCGGTAGTTCCTTATAGCTCCTATCTCTTGAATCAAAAATCAAGGCGTGTCCTGGACAATTCATGGGCTTTAGTGCCCACTTCTCCTTCTCAACATCTAGCACGAACATATCATCCCTATAATTCTGCCAATGCCCTGAGGTCTCCCACAGTTTGCTGTTATACATGTTGGGAGATATAACTTCTTGATATCCGCGTTTGAAGTATTCCGAACGCATGAGCTCAACAAGGGCATTGTAGATACGTGCACCATGAGGAAGGAAGAAGCAGCTCCCGGGGCTAAGGTCATGAAAGAAGAACAATTCTTGGTCTTTGCCAATCTTCCGGTGGTCGCGTTTTGCTGCTTCCACCAAGAAGGCTTTGTATTCAACAAGTTGTTTTTTGTCGGGGAATGAGATGCCATAGATGCGCTGAAGAGAGTCATTGGCAGCATCACCAAGGAAGTAGGAAGCAGAATTCTGACCAAGATCTGTTAGTCACCCCGACAAACAAAGAGTCGTCAAGCAATACCTTAGTAACCATGAATGCCTTGATCTTTCCGGTGTGGGGTATATGAGGTCCAACACATAGATCCACCATGGGACCACATCGATAGACTGTGGTAGAGGTATCATCAGGGACCTTTGTTTGGATGAGGTACTGCTTGTATTTATTGTACTAGAGACAATGGGAAAGTAGGTCAAGTGTAACTCAATTACCACGGGACTCACGTTAAACATTTTGAGAAGGTTTTCTTTTGAGACCACAAGACGTTCGAACTTCTGCTTCTCCTTGATCACCAATTCCGATACTTTTTCCAAGGCAGGATAATCGGAAACGGTGACGGGCCTATCAGTAGCCATCTCATAGAAAAAGCCGTCGTCCGTTGGAGGACCAAGGCAGAGGTGACAACCGTAATGCCTTTCAGCAGCCTCCCCGAGAACGTGCGCAGAAGAGTGCCAGAAAACCTTTTTGCCTGGTGACAACTGATGAACACATACGAAAACCAACTTCGTGGTAGCTCACCTTCGGGATTCTCAAAATCGAGGAGCTCAATTTTGACGGATTTCTCTAATGGACGTTCAAGATCCCAAAGTTCTCCATCAACCTGATAATTTTCTGCGGCCAGATACACAGTGAATGAAATCCATGACATACCTTCGCAATAACGATGCGATCAGAAAGGCTTTTTGATAACTGTTTGGCAATATCCATTGGCGACGTTTCCCAGCTAATTCCACTCCGCTCTGTCCCATCAGGCAAAGTAATAGTAATCTCTTGGCGCGGTTGTTCTGAAGAAGTCCCCGTTGAGTGTGCTGCGTCTTGAGACCAACCACTGACTGACTGGCAATAGAAGCATCATATTCCGCTTTCAAATCATTGAACATTTTGATACGATGGTCAAAAAATTCGGGCGAAGGTTCAAGCTATCACAATGAATATATCACGAAGTAACAAAGCAGCATATGTTGACTCACTTCCAAGGGATGTGAGGAATATATAGCAGCCTTAGCTTTTTTTTCTTGATTATGTGTTCTATGTTGTGGTGCACTAGCGGCATGCTGATTGTCGAGTGCAGGTATCTGCTCGGGATGAGCAGTAGAAATGACAAGACTTGCCATCGAAAGCAAAAATGTTTGAGGACGATGTAGATATACGTAGCGCTGCTTCACAAACGACTGGCTTAATCGAAGAGGAAGAAAAAGAAGTCGTTTTGCCAACATCCAATCGATGGAGTCACATCCTGAATTCTGGAGTCACATAAATGTTATCCAATTCCCACAATCATTTCACAGTTGATGTCACGTTTGTCATGACACAAATCGCCTCCTCCCAATTATGAAATCGTCGGGCAAAATTATCATCAAACCTTCCAAACGTGCACGATATACTGCTTCTGAAGCTGGCAGTGAAGTATCGCCTGACGACCCAAACCAGACCTCAAATGACCCGATGGATGAAAACGATCACGATGTGATCATGAACGAACCAGAGGAAAATGACAATGACAAAAGTGAAAATGGGACAGGGGACATAGACGACGAACCAGAAGAACCGGACCAAGTATCTATACCCCTCAAACGCGGTCGTGGAAGACCCAAAGGTTCAGGGATCAAACCCACTCCTTCTCACGATACGACTTCTACACCTTCGGCACCCAGAGGTCGCCCGAGAGGTCGTGGTCGTCCTAGAGGCAGACCACCAAAATGTTTAAGCACTCACACCTCTGTCGGCCTAACAATACGCTTGAAGGCGCCAAAAGAAGATGAGGAAGGGGAGACTGATGAAGAATATCTCCCTGAGGTTGAAGCTCCAATGGTTGGTGTGGGTGTAGAGAGTCCAAATGCGGGAATGAAGGAAGATGAAGTTCCTATTGGTGGCGGAAGACCTTTTCGAAAAATTCAAAATAGAGTATATGTTATTGATGGAGATGAATTTATTACGGAGGACGATCCCAAGGGTGACCAGAAGATAGACAAGTGGGGAAACCTCCTTGGTGGTATGTCTATGTCTTCCTTCCTCTTACTGAAACCATATACTGATTTAACTTAATATTTTCGTCAACAACAGGTCGTAAATTCAAAGCAGCGACGTTCGTGCTTCCAAACCGTAACCCTCATCGTCAATACATGCTCGCCATCGATGCAGCGCGGACATCTGGGTTCCGTGACTCTCTCTACTATTTTCGCCGCAACCCTCTCGCGTTCAAACTCAATGCCGCTCAACCTGAAAAGGACTACCTCATCTCTGAAGGCAAACTTGGCTCCCATCTACGAACGAGAAGTGTCACTCTCATCACTGCACGAAGCGCTTTCAAGTTACATGGAAGCAAAATGGTCATTGGTGCATATCTTTTTCGAAACTGAGAACAGGTATGCTGATACCAAAGTTTATAGACGGTAGATGGGTGACGGATGATTATTACGAATCTAAAGTCCTCGCCGAAATAAGTGCTAAAGGTATATTGCCAGGAGATCTAGTTGGCGAACTTCCCGATCCAAATGCACCTTCTCACATACATCAAGCCGATGCAACTGTTGCCGGTGGCTCCTCGTCCGTATTTCCTTCTTTCAACACAAACCTTGCCGTCGCTGGTGGAGGTATCTATCGTGCTGGTGGACCAACAACTATTTTTGGTGGAAGCGGCTGGGGTCCATTCAGCGATGGCCCATTAAACGCTGTAAGGAAAAGTCTTTTGAGTCGTGATGGTGTTACGGAAGAGAATTGGATGTGGATGATGAGTTCAAGAGTCCAAGATGCAGATAATGAATGGGCAAGACTAAGGAAGGAAGGGCGGGGGAAAGAGGGATTGAGTGTAGATGGCATCGTCATGGGAGGAAAGGGTACCAATTGGACGAGGGCCGATACTATCTCTATTCCTTTGTCTGTCGCAACAGGGAAAAATCGCCAGGCTGGTACACAAGGAGGTGGAGCTATTGGTGTTTATGAACCCCATACCAATCTAATCCTATGTGAGTCAACTTTATTTCTTTGTTCTAGTATCACCTTTTACTTGAACCGTGATCATGGTCCAGATCGTGCAGATACACAGCCAACGCGGGCGAGGTGGGAGTCTTTATCGAGCCCCGAACGGCGTGTTTTAGGGGGTACGAAAGCAGGAAATGGAGCTTGGGGATTGGCTTGGGTTGATACTGTAATGCAACTTCCGGATGAAGATGAAGATATTCTGAAGAGAAGAGAAGAAGAGCACAAGGAGCGTGAGGCATTCATCAAGGAGGCAGAAATGTCCACCGTTAATTTACGTGGAACGAGTATTGTAAGTGTGCATGGAGGGAGTGGAGGAAGAGGAGAAAGTGAAGATACAAGAGATGTGAGCGTAATGAGCTTCGGGGTATAGCTATAATTTGTCTATGGTTTTTGGGCTGATGTTACCCTTATTAATGTCAATGCTTGTCTGTCCTGTTAGCTGTCAACATTGGGATACTAAGACAAGAGTACTTGAAGTTGCAAGTTGTTAAATGTAGTGTAGAAAATCAGGCGTCCGCAGGATTCCATAAATGAGCACCCTACGTCTACTCAGTCGACATCCGAAAATTATATATTAACACTAAGAATAGTTGATATCTTCAGTCTTAAGGTAAATGGTTAAATCTTAGGGGGAAATTATACTCACTTCGATTCTCAAGGCATAATATTGAAGCATGCAAAAAAACTAGTTTGATATAAACATCCACAACTAGGATGATAGATATAAAAAGGAATTTACAAATACAGATGAAAAAGAAAATAAACCACTCCTTTATCTGAGATGCTGATCCCAATTTGTATTTGGATTCATGAGTCTTACGATCACGGCAAGATATTTATTCAGCCCACGACTTGTTGGAAGGAGTACGAGGACCAAAAAGACCAGGACTCGTGGCACGAGGTACTGTAAGGCTGGGCTCAATGGACGGTGGAGTGGGCGCTTGGTCCGGGTCAGCTACAGAGCACGGTCGTTCAGTTATCAGGTCTGCCTCACAAAGATTGTCACTTACGGAGCCACGTCGCCCAAGATTGCGTAACTTGACGTCGTGGATCCATCATATTATGGGGGTGGACATGTGGAAGAGCTGCTAGAGGAGGCGCATGAGCAGCTGTTCTATCTTTCTTCTTGCCTTTGCGTTTGCCGATTTGACGCCAACCTGGCTTAGCCGCTGGAGCAGGAAGGTCAGGATCTGCTGGTGCAGGGGGTGGCTCTTGTGAGACTGGTGCGGTAGCAGCAGGGGGTTGCCAATCAGGCTGGAATTCACCACCTGGTCCATACTTGGATTTCATGCAGAGCAGGAAGCCCATTTCGCTGACAATAATTTGAGTGATTTTCAGTCTACAAGAAGGTACGAAACATACTGTTGAAGATTTCGTCGCTCTTCACGCAATTTTCCAACTTCGCCTAAAAGCATGCGTACTTCAGCTGCCAGCGCCTTGCTGAATTCATCAAGATACTGAGGGGCCAAGTAGGTACATTATGAAGCATGATAACGGCCGTCAAACTTACACCTTGTACATTGAAGGGAACTTGTTCTTGTGCTGTAGATTTGACAGCCTCAAGTGTTTCTTTATGATGCCTCTCGCAATCATTTCGCCAATCCTCGGAGAGCTGTCTCAAAAGCTCCTGTTGTTCTGCATTCTGGCGTTGTAGTTGCTCAATAATACTTTCTAGAGCTTCAACCAGATTAGGAGACTTAGACATCTGAGGAACAATCAGGATGTACCTGGTTTTGACTGATTCTGTATCCTCTCATCAGTCGCTCGTTGGATCTCGGCTTGGAGGTCATCATGAATTTTTCGAATCATCTCACGAAGCTCAAGGGTCTCCACGGCTTTATTTTGTCGCCTTGCAGCTTTTTCCGCGTATCGATTATCAGAGTCTATTTTCTTTTGGGCCGTTATGTCACGGTTATCCTGGAGTAGATTTGTGATGTCGTTGAGTTGCGCTCTCAGAAGTTCATCCCGCTCAAGAGATTCTGCCCTCTCCCGTTCTCGAATGTCCGCCTCTTCAGCCATTCTCGCCTGCTTCTCACCTTGTAGATCAGCTTTGACAACAGCTAATTCCTCCTCTAAAGCTCTGATACGAGCTGCTTGTTCCTCCTGAAACTGTCGACGGGTTTCTTCAGCTTCATTCATCAAACGCTCGCGCTCAGTTGCAGCTGCCTCTCGTTCTCGTGCAAATTCCTCTCTTTCCAGACGGACAGTCTCAAGTATGTCTTCTGCATGTCTTGATGCAACACCTTCAACCACACTTCGCATTGAAGAAGCGATCGATTTGGTCTCAAGATCTGCGGATAATCTTGGAGTTTCTGGTCGAGGTTCTGTCGAGGCCTCTGAGATGACTTCGAGGGTTGGAGCTCGAGGCGTTTGAGACCGGGTAGACGGCGATCTCGTTAATGAGGCCCGGTCAGATAGTTCATGTAAAGGTCGAGCGGGAGGAAGAGCCTCCAGGCGACTTTGAAGTGTGTCCCAGAGGTGTTCAGTTCGTTCTCTATTCTCATGTTCTCGTCGTTCTTGATTTTCTAGAAAGATTTTTTCTCGGTGTTCTTCATTACGCCGGAATTCCGCTTCACGTCCGTCCTCCGCTTGAGTTGCGGCAAGAGCAACATCATGGAGATGTCGCTCAATAGCACCCAACCTTTCGTGGCGCTCACGTTCGTGCTCGACATCTTGGAGCTCAATGGGAGTAGCACTTCTGTGAGACTTGGGAGGAAGATGAATCGTAGATGCAAGTCTACGCGGAGGGACAGGAAGAGGGGAATCATAGTCAGAGTAGCCGGTATCACTTTCAGCAACAGGAGGCCTTCCAGTTGAGACTTCATGCTCTACTTGTTCGATTGGTCGACCTTCAAAGGTGGAGCGTTGCTCGGACGGTCGTCGTGATATATATACAGGGGAGCCGCTTCTCTCTTGTCGGAGTAGTTGGGCTGGTGGAGAACGAGTAGATGGGGGGCTAAGTATTTCAGGGGAACGAGTGAGTGACGAACGAGCACCATGTGCTGGAGGCTCCGCTGAGGAACGGACATGAGGAGGAGGGATATATGTTTGAAGCGTCGGCGTTCGACTGGGAGTAGAAGCAATAGGGCTAGGAGCGTCATCCGTTGGGGAATGTGGGCGGCCGTCGTCTGCTTCATATAGAGAGTGAACTGGAGAGTAATAAGCTGAAGGGCCATGAAAATTGAGAACCAAAATGAACATAGAAAGAAGGGATGACTAACCAGGTCCCGAGGGGTGTCGAGTAATCGACGTACGACTGCGCGGTATCTGATGAGGATCATGAGTGACGATGTCTTCTGGCTCAATCGCAACGATAGTGGGGGCGCGGTGAGAGAGACGCGAGGCACGAGAAACAGTAGGAGAAGGAGGAGCTACAGTTATGGGAGATTCAGGTCTGGATGGTCTTGGTTCTGAATAGTCAACATGGCGTGTTTCGGGAGCTGGTACTCGCAGCGGCGATTCTGAGCGGCCATGAATTAAAGGGCTTGTAGGTGTACGAGAGAGTTCATGACGAGAGTGAGTACGTGAAAGTTGTCTCGGTAGATGAACACCAGAAGGAGAATCGGGAGGTCCCAGGCTAGGAGGAACACGGGAACGAGAGCTAGGATATCGAGAAACGGAGGGATATTCATAACGACTGTATTCCGGGGTTCTACGTTGGTCGTAATCATCAATCGGAGTACGAGATCGTTGGTCATGATCATCGTCACGTTCCAGATGAAGACTGTGGGACCGTCGATGATAGTCATCATCGTGCTCGTGGGGTATAGAATCAGGCCGTCGACGATGGTCATCATCACGCTCGCGGGGTGGAGTGCGAGGCCGTCGATGATGGTCATCATCGCGCTCGCGGGTAGGAGAACGAAGCTGCCAACGATGGTCATCATCACGCTCACGGGTAGGAGAATGAAGCTGCCGACGATGGTCATCATCACGCTCCCTGGGTAGGGTGTAAGAGCGTCGGCGACGGCCATCATCGTGCTCGTGGGGTATAGAATCGGGCCGTCGACGATGGTCATCATCGCGCTCGCGGGTAGGAGAACGAAGCTGCCGACGATGGTCATCATCACGTTCACGGGTAGGAGAACGAGGTCGTTGACGATGGTCACCATCACGATCGCGGGGTGGAGTGCGAGACCGTCGACGATAGTCATCATCACGTTCGCGGGTAGGAGAACGAAGCCGTCGACGATAATAATCATCGCGCTCGCGGGTAGGAGAACGAGGTCGTCGATGGTCGTCATCGCGCTCGCGGGTAGGAGAACGAGGTCGTCGATGGTCGTCATCGCGCTCGCGGGTAGGAGAACGAAGCTGCCGACGATGGTCATCATCACGCTCCCTGGGTAGAGTGTAAGAGCGTCGGCGACGGCCATCATCGCGTTCCCGAGGCAAAGTGCGAGAGCGTCGGCGACGGTCATCGTCGCGTTCCCGAGGCGGAGTATAAGAGCGTTGCCTATCGCCACCATCGCGTTCTCGATATGATGTAGGAGAACGTCGAGGAAGCCTGCGGTCATGTTGATGTTCTTGAGGTGGAGTACGAGAATATTGACGTTGTCGTTCTGAAGACCTTCCATGGTATCTCCTGTGAGGAGAGCGAGAGTATGAACGTCCGCGGACTGTCGGTGCCCTTGAACGCGATCGGTCTCGTCCTCTGACAGGAGTCCTCGAAGATGAACGGCGATGTGAAGAGTATTCTGATGGATAAAAAAGGTGGCTTGGCGAGTGTCCTAAGGTTTGGTCATGGCGGGAAAAATGCCCTGGCCTGGAGGAAGGATAGCGAGGAACTCGTGTATCTGCCAAGCTTGTGGGAGAATATGATCTACTTCTGGTGTGACGAGGGGGATATTCACCGGAAATAATAGTTCGAATCGGGGGTGAATGGGATCTGAGGCGATGTCGGGAGCTGGATCGTGAGCGACTTCTCCCTCTTGACGGGTCTATTGTAATCGGTGTGCGACGTGGGCTTGAGTGTGTCCGGGAAGGTGAATGTGAGGGAGTCCGTGACCTTGAAAGTAGACCAGAGCGGCTGATTGAAGGTGGTTGCAATTGTGGGTAGTCAATGCCAGCAGAAGGAATCACAATTTGTGGCGGCGGCGCTGAAGTAGGTACAGTTGATGGAATCATGATGGGTATAGGCGTAGGGCTACGAGGTCGACTATGAACAGATCCGCGACTAGGGCTGTGTCTGCTACTCCTGCTCTCAGTCCTAGGTCGTTCAATGCTAAGGCTACGACTCGAGGGTGACCTGCTTGACTCATGAACGAGTAGAGGAGCTGGTGGATAAGACTGAGGAGGCATCTGTATAATGGTCGGAGGAAGTGGGTGAGAAGACAGCATTTCATGTTCGGAGGGCACTTCATGTTCGGAGGGCACATCATGGTCGGAGGGTACTCCAGGTTCATAGTGGGAGGGTGAAAAAGAGCGGGAACTACGTGACTGAGATTCTGAAGGGCGAACAACCATATGCTGGGGAGGAACCGGAGTCGTTGGCGTATAATAGTGACGCGATGGGCTGCCTGAATACCGCGAACGGCGCGAACTAGGGGACCGCGAGGGGGGCATTCGGGTTGGGCTTTCGTCTCTCTCTTCTTCCGGATATCGTCCAGAAGAGTGTCTACTGAGTGGACTTCCAGTTTGACTTCGGGATTGACGGGTACTCAAACTTGGAGTTCTTGAACTCTGATAGGATCTGTCCGAATGTGATCTCGACGGTGATGTCTGAATGATTATAGGAGGCGGAGGGTGACCAGGAGGTATATATAAACTCTCGGTAGGTGCAGATGGGACTCGAGCTGCTGTAGGAGTTGTTGGCATCATGCCTGGATCCATGGGCTGCTGTATGCCTGGCTGACCAATAACAATGGTCTGGGGAGGGGGTTGTTGTTGTAGAGGGAATTGCTGTGGATCAGGATGTTGAGCAGACCGAGGTACATCAACCGCTGTTGGAAGATGCTTGGGAGGAACTGGGATAACTTCAATCTCAGGAGCACTTCTTGATGGTCCAGCAGGTTGGGATCCGTGAAGTTCATGTTCAGGTGATTCACTACGCGAAAGTCGAGTTCTCGGCGTTTCAGTTCTTGATCTGCCACTCCCATACCCACTTCTGCTACCCCTTGGCGTTTGGCCGGGACTTCGACTACTACTGCTGGAGCTATAGCTGACACTTCCCCTTCGGTCCCGCAAGTAACTGCTGGGACTCTGAAGGCTGGTTCGTCTGGATAGATGCGTGGCTGATCGACGAGGTGAATAGCTTTCCTGTGTTGAGTCGGTCCTACTACTCGACGGGCTAGGGGCTCTGCCAGGGGCAACGAGATTGATGCGACTCCCCGTTGGCGGAGGGATTATCCGAGGCTCAGTCTCACTTTCCAAGACATCTGGTGGGATGAATGGTTGTTCAGGCGTTGCCGATCGTTGCACTGGGGTAGAATGATGAGAAGAGAGACCGGGGGTCATAATAGTTTGATCCATTGGAATGTGTGCTTGCTGGCCCCATGGACCTGGGGTGTGTGCGCCTGCCGGTTGAGTACCAGGAATAACAGGAGGAATAACTGGGGGAAAGGGCGGTGAAGGAGTCACATCAGGAGGGATGACGGGGGGTGGAACACCTGTGCCAGAATGTGGTTGGTGTTGGGGTATGAAAGTTCCAGGAGGGTAATGTTGAGGTTCCGGCATGGACATTGGTATACCTTGACCTGGAACGGCCACTTGCCCTTCACTGGAAGAGGTGACTGTGGGGGAATAACGTCCTGGGACCGCTGAAAATGATTGAGAAAAACAAAAGACAACGTAATAAACAGGATCTCACCCATTCCTCGCCCAGTAGCAAGGTTATTGACTTCTCGTCTCAGATTTTCAATACGTGCATTGACGCCCCTAATCTCCGCTTGACGATCCTGCACATCCCGTGCAAGCCAATTATTCAGATCAGCCATATAACGCATGAGTTCACGCTGTTGGTCAACGGTTGCCACCTGCGCCAGTCGGTTTTCCTGGCAATCTACGAGTTAAACAATGTTTATGATGAAATCATTGTTTGCCACTCACCCGAAGTACCTCCATCATCGCATCAAATTCTGGTGGCATTGGAATTTGGATCTATCCGATGTTAGCAAAACATTCGAACGAGTCCAATCGGCTACATACAGGTCCTGGGGGCATTGGAATATAAACCCGTTCTGCAGGAGCGGGAGCGGGAGCAGAGTCGGGTTGAGTTGTAGGTAGTGGAGTTGGAGTTGACTGGATCGATCCTGCTCTTCTCTCATCATGTCTTGGGTCGGCCATTGAGTCACGACGGGGTAGTGTTTGTGAGGGTTGAGGAGGTCGCTGCTGCTGCGATGGCGGCAGCCGTGGCCGCTGGGATAAAATAAGATGAGGATACAATACGTCATATCTCTAGCACTTGCCTGCCGGGGAAGGTACCAGCTTGGGCCAGGAGGTGCGGTGGCTGCTCCACTATCCCGAGGAGGGGGCTGAGACAAAGGACCACCTGGTAAACGGATAACATTGATGAGATGAAGAAGTCAACTCACAAAAACAGGTTGAGGGGTTGGGAAAATCCTTCTTGGCCCCGGACGCCGCCATATTTGATCAACTTCCCGCAAATGCTCCTGCGGAATGGCAAATGGAGGGATGTGCCCAGACGGAAGGTTTTGAAGATAATCGGAGGCAGTCATTTCCGGAAATCTTGGGGCGGTTTCTCCCCTGGGCTGTGTGTGAGTACGACGAGTCGCACTCGGTCCAACTCCTCTAGGATCGTAAAACGTGATATCAGGGACAGACACTGTAAATGGGCGAGAAGGGAGGGTATCCATAGACATGGGACTGGTGCTCCTCGGTCGAATCGACCTTGGCTCAAAGACAAAAGGTTGAAGTGGAGGAGGACGATTTGCTGCTACAGGAGGTAATGATGAAATTGAGCCCATGAGTTGATCTAGGATTGAAGGCATCGCTTGAGAAGGAACTGGCATTCGCAGAGGTGGTCTGCTGGAAGGAAAACTCTCGAGCTGAATTCGAAGATCACTCAAGGAATCGCTGGTGGTCAAGATAGATGATTCCGGATGTTCAGACTCGGCACGAGGAGGAGCTGGTTCGGGAATTGGAATGTTGATTGGTTCTTGACGGCGTCCTTGATCAGCGAGATTCCTAATCAGATTTTCAATGCGATTTAGGCGGTCATGCAGCTCCGAGTTATCAACAGGTTGAGGCTCTGGGCGCGAACGCAGGAGATCAATCATTCGATTGGTCGAGCCTTGACCATTCTGCAAGTCAGTCAGTTGATGAAGAATGTTGTCTAGTTGACCTCGCAGAGAGTCCATGAGATCGTCAAGCGTTGGCACTGCAGGTGGAGGCGGGGGCGGCGTTGGTAAAGGTGCCATCCGGGTGGCAACAGGTGTTGAAAGGGATGAGGTCGTTGCAATTGACGGTGGGTGCATCAAGATGACAGGAACAACAGGGCTAACAGGACTTGGAGTTGTGGTACTTCTTTCAGGAGTCGGTGTGAGACTTGTTGTCGTCTCAGGCGTGGGTGTGGATGCCAATGTTTCCAGACTTGCGGTCTCTAGTGATGAGGTGAAAGATGAAGTTGAAATGTCAGACTCCTCCTCAAACGATTCGCTGTCATCCGGGAGCATGGGTATACTTCGAGGGCGTTCCTCAGGCACTATGGGCATTGGTTCCACTGATTCCCAGTCTATGTCTGAAGGCTCATATACAGATCCTTCTAGCAATAAATCATCTGAGTGATGAGATGACAAGAAGGACATAGAACTCGCATTGCTATTTGAACGGGTAACGGTCACACCGGAATCACGAATATGACCTTCCATTGTGATGAATTCTTCCGTCATTGCGCCATCGCTTCCGATGGCACGCGAGACGACTATATGAGATGCAAAGGGAGGTGCAAGATGTGATGTTGGCGCAATATCATCGTGGATGCGCTCAAATATTACAGGTCGTTCGACTATTTGAGGTTGATGTGTGTGCTGCTCAGTGGCTTGAGGCGGGGATGGGGGTGCCAGTGTAGGTACAGGAACGTCATCGTGGATATTCTCAAAGACTCGCTGAGGCACTCGAGGTCCGCGTGCATGTCGACCAATGATTCTGGAAGATCCTGGAACACTTTGTTGAATAATGATAGGTGAGGAAGGGCGATGAAGGAAATCTGAAAGATCACGAAGCTCGTCACGAAGTACTCGCAGGTTATTTGCTAATCCTTGAGCCTCTTCGCCACGGGTATCATGATATCTTCGCAGGTCGTCAGCCAAACGATCAAGGTCTCTACCGATATCTCGAGATGGCCCAATACTTGGAGAACTCTCAGTGAGAAGAGTCCCTGGAGCAGAGACTGACGTTGCAGTAGGTGTGTGCTCGCTGACGGATCCAGAGTCTTCTGGTGCGACTAGACTAGAAAGTCTCTGGACGTCGACGACGCTTGGGGCCTGAACGGGGCTTGATGTATAGGACAGTTCTCTTGGAAAGGCAGAAGCCATCGGTGTGGCAGAGCGCTATCCAAATACACTGAGGTTGTGTAGCAGGGAAATGAGACAATTACTCACAGATCTAATATGCTCCGAGAGTACCACTGTACTCAACAATGATGGTTCAGTTGAAATAGTGCTCAACCGGTCCTCATCCCCTTCGTCTTTCAGAACAGGAGGAAGTTCAACCTCAGGCTCAGGTTCCTCCAACTCTTCTTCGATGGTATCAGCCAATGAAGAGGAATAGTCGAGCACGGACGTCTCAGTTTCAGACTCTGTTATATAAGATGACGAAACTGTTAATGGTGATCTTGCAACGACGGGGGCGATGGGGATCGCCTGGGGAAGAACAGGAGAACGGGTGATAGACGCAGGCTCAGAAGATATAGACAGACTAGAGGGGGTCAAGGCAGAAGAGGCGCTTGCTGAGAGTGACGAAAGGGGTGTGATCGAAGCAAGAGGCGAGTGAGGTGCAAGCGACGTCAA
>Ga0153961_1000283_pt1 | contig 14607 bp, 15 predicted proteins | sample TSFL045MetaG_FD_104748 | JGI IMG/M metagenome (GOLD analysis project Ga0153961, IMG submission 104748) | Attine ant fungus gardens microbial communities from Florida, USA - TSFL045 MetaG | ecosystem: Host-associated > Fungi > Mycelium > Unclassified | place: USA: Florida, Withalacochee...
CCCGGGAGCTTACGTGGGTAAGTGACCGGGACGAACGAAGGCGGCCAACACAGCTACAGCCGGAAAGCTGCAGGGTAAACAGCGCACTTACAATAAATGGAGTAGAACATGGCGTGGAATCAGCCCGGTAATAACGGACAGGACCGCGACCCGTGGGGAAGCAGCAATAATAAAGGCGGCAACTCCGGGGGAAACAAAGGCGGTCGTGAACAGGGACCGCCGGATCTGGATGATATCTTCCGTAAGTTGAGCAAAAAGCTCGGCGGACTGGGCGGTGGCAAACAGAGTGACAATGGCCAGCGCAGCGGCGGCGGCGCAGGCAAACTGGTCGGGATCGTCGCTGTTGCGGCGGTGGTAATCTGGGCCGCCAGTGGATTCTACACCATTAAAGAAGCGGAGCGCGGCGTCGTTACGCGCTTCGGCAAGTTCAGTCATCTGGTTGAGCCAGGCCTGAACTGGAAACCTACCTTTATCGATCAGGTACGCGCGGTAAACGTTGAAGCGGTGCGCGAGCTTGCCGCCTCCGGCGTGATGCTGACCTCGGATGAGAATGTGGTGCGCGTCGAGATGAACGTGCAGTACCGCGTGACCGATCCTGAACGCTACCTGTTCGCCGTCACCAGCGCGGACGACAGCCTGCGCCAGGCGACCGACAGCGCGCTGCGCGGCGTCATCGGCCGCTCTACGATGGACCGCATTTTGACCGAAGGCCGTACCGTGGTGCGTAGCGATACGCAGCGCGAAATCGACGAAACCATTCGTCCTTACAACATGGGCATCACGCTGCTTGACGTCAACTTCCAGGCGGCGCGTCCGCCGGAAGAGGTGAAAGCGGCGTTCGACGACGCCATCGCCGCGCGTGAAAACCGCGAGCAGTACGTGCGCGAGGCGGAAGCCTATGCGAACGAAGTGCAGCCGCGCGCGAATGGTCAGGCACAGCGTATCCTCGAAGAGGCGCGCGCCTATAAAGAACGTACCGTGCTGGAAGCGCAGGGTGAAGTGGCGCGTTTCGCCAAACTGCTGCCTGAGTACAAGGCGGCGCCGGACATCACTAAAGAGCGTCTCTACATCGAAACCATGGAACGCGTGCTGAGCCATACCCGCAAAGTGCTGGTTAACGATCGCGGCAATAACCTGATGGTGCTGCCGCTCGACCAGCTGATGCGCGGCGCAACGGGCGCGGCGCAGGGCGGTCACAAAGGCGCGAGTCTGAACACGCTGCCCGCTTCGCCCGGCAGTACTGCCAGCCGCAGCGACACGTCAGCCTACAATCCAGACAGCATCATGGATCAGCGTCGGGCTAATGCTCTGCGCAACGATACCCAGCGCGAAGGGAGAGAGTAATCGATGCGTAAGCCCATAATTGTAGTCATTATTGTTGTACTGGTGGCGCTCTACGCTTCACTGTTCGTGGTGCAGGAAGGCGAACGCGGCATCGTGCTGCGCTTCGGCAAAGTGCTGCGCGACGATGAAAACAAACCGCAGGTGTTCGCGCCGGGTCTGCATATGAAAGTACCGTTTATCGAGACGGTAAAAACGCTGGACGCGCGCATTCAGACCATGGACAACCAGGCGGATCGCTTCGTTACCAAAGAGAAGAAAGACCTGATCGTCGACTCTTACATCAAATGGCGCATCAGCGATTTCAGCCGTTACTACCTGGCGACGGGCGGCGGCGACGTTTCACAGGCGGAAGTGCTGCTGAAGCGCAAGTTCAGCGACCGTCTGCGTTCTGAAATGGGTCGTCTTGACGTGAAAGATATCGTGACGGACTCTCGCGGCCGTCTGACCACCGACGTGCGCGACGCGCTGAATACCGGCAGCGCCGGCAGCGACGACGAGGTACAAACGCCGGCGGCGGATGACGCCATTGCCAGCGCGGCGGCGCGCGTCGAGCGCGAAACCAACAGCAAAGAGCCGGCGATTAACCCGAACAGCATGGCGGCGCTGGGCATTCAGGTCGTCGACGTGCGCATCAAGCAGATCAATCTGCCGACCGAGGTCTCGGACGCGATTTATAATCGTATGCGCGCCGAGCGTGAAGCGGTTGCGCGCAGCCAGCGTTCTCAGGGTCAGGAAGAGGCGGAAAAACTGCGTGCGCAGGCGGACTATCAGGTCACCCGCACGCTGGCGGAAGCGCAGCGTACCGCGCTGATTACGCGCGGCGACGGCGATGCCGAAGCGGCGAAGCTCTTTGCCGACGCCTTTAGTCAGGATCCGGACTTCTACGCCTTTATCCGCAGCCTGCGCGCCTATGAAAATAGCTTCAGCGACAATCAGGACGTGATGGTGCTTAGCCCGGACAGCGATTTCTTCCGCTATATGAAAGCGCCCTCTAACGCCACGCGATAAGACCTGCTATAACCTACGGGCCGACAATGATGTCGGCCTTTTTTTTGGGAATGGTAAATGAACAAAACCATATGGATGGCGCTGGCGCTGGTTCTGGTGCTCGAAGGGCTGGGGCCGATGTTTCTGCCGCGCATCTGGCGTCGTATGATCCTGAGCATGGCGCAGCTGCCCGATCGCCTGCTGCACCGTTTCGGTGGCGGACTGGTGGTGGCGGGCGTGGTTATTTACTACATGATCGGCGCGCACGGCGGCGGCTAATTCTTCTCTCGTCAGGGCTAAATTGTGCCTGCCGCCCGCCGTTTCCCCAGGATGTTGTAGTGCGCAAAACCCAGGCGAAAAATGCGCGCAAACGTATGCTAAAAGTGCTGAAAGCCGCAAGATCAGATGGTAGAATCGATTTTTAAGCAATCGGTGATTTTGAAAATGGGTAAGAACGTCGTCGTACTGGGCACCCAATGGGGTGACGAAGGCAAAGGTAAAATTGTAGACCTGCTGACTGAACGCGCTAATTACGTGGTGCGCTATCAGGGTGGCCACAATGCCGGCCATACGCTTGTCATCAACGGTGAAAAAACCGTTCTCCACTTAATTCCATCCGGCATCCTGCGCGAAAACGTCACCAGCATTATTGGTAACGGCGTGGTGCTGTCGCCTGAAGCTCTGATGAAAGAGATGAAAGGCCTGGAAGAGCGGGGCGTACCGGTACGCGAACGTCTGCTGATTTCTGAAGCCTGCCCGCTGATTCTGCAATACCATGTCGCAATGGATCTGGCGCGCGAGAAAGCGCGCGGCGCCAAAGCCATCGGCACCACCGGTCGCGGCATCGGCCCAGCCTATGAAGATAAAGTGGCGCGCCGCGGTCTGCGCGTCGGCGATCTCTTTAACAAAGAGACCTTCGCCGTTAAGCTGAAGGAAATTGTCGACTACTACAACTTCCAGCTGGTGAACTACTACAAAGAAGACGCGGTCGACTACGACAAAGTGCTGAGCGACGTGCTGGCGGTAGCCGACGTGCTGACCAGCATGGTGGTCGACGTTTCCGATCTGCTGGATACGGCGCAGAAGCGTGGCGATCTGATCATGTTCGAAGGCGCGCAGGGCACGCTGCTGGACATCGACCACGGCACCTATCCCTATGTGACCTCTTCTAACACCACCGCCGGCGGCGTGGCGACCGGCTCAGGCATCGGCCCGCGCTGCGTCGACTACGTGCTGGGCATTGTAAAGGCTTACTCAACGCGCGTTGGCGCGGGTCCGTTCCCAACCGAGCTGTTTGACGACGTTGGCGAGTTCCTGTGCGCTAAAGGCAATGAGTTCGGCGCGACCACCGGCCGCCGCCGCCGCACCGGCTGGCTGGATGCGGTCGCCGTGCGCCGCGCGGTGCAGATCAACTCCCTGTCGGGTTTCTGCATGACCAAGCTGGACGTGCTGGACGGCCTGAAAGAAGTGAAAATCTGCGTAGGCTATCGCCTGCCGGACGGTCGCGAAGTCACCACCACGCCGCTGGCGGCAGAAAACTGGGAAGGCATTGAGCCGATCTACGAAACCCTGCCGGGCTGGAGCGAAACCACCTTTGGCGTGAAAACGCTGGAAGGTCTGCCGCAGGCCGCGCGCGACTATATCAAGCGCGTAGAAGAAGTGACGGGCGTACCGGTAGATATTATCTCGACCGGTCCGGACCGCAGCGAAACCATGATTCTGCGCGATCCGTTCGACGCATAATCCAGCAGAGGCCGGCGCTGCGCCGGCCTCTGTTTCCCGCTTAGCAAGCCGCTAATCATCCCTTCGCTTTGCCGCATCGCCGTTCGGCTGAAAAAAACACACTCTGGATTCGACTCTGGTTTATCATCTACAGTAGCCGCAAGCCGGTTTACTATTAAAATCAACCGCAACGCGGACGAAGTGAATAAACATGCCATGGGTGATCTACCGAGGTAATTGTGCAGCTGACAAGTTTTACCGATTATGGTCTGCGGGCCTTGATTTATATGGCTAGTTTGCCGCAAGGCAGAATGACGAATATCACTGAAGTCACTGAGACCTACGGCGTGTCGCGCAACCATATGGTGAAAATCATCAATCAACTCAGTCGGGCGGGCTTTATCGCCGCAACGCGCGGCAAAAACGGCGGCATCCGTCTTGGCATGGATCCGCGTAATATCGTCATCGGCGATGTGGTGCGCAAAATGGAGCCGCTACAGCTAGTAGACTGCGCTACTTGCGCCATCACGCCAGCCTGCCGCTTAAAAAAGGCGCTAAACGATGCGGTACAGCTGTTCCTGCGGGAGCTGGACAGCTATACGCTGGCAGACTTAGTCGAGGGGAACGAACCCTTATACCAAATTTTATTGTCCGAACCGCCGGTGGCAATGAATCTGAAATGACATCGGAGGAACCGCTATGTCAAACGATCCTTTTCAGCAAAGAGAAGCTGAAAAATATGAAAACCCTATTCCGAGCCGTGAATTTATTCTGGCTCACCTCGAAAAACGTGAAAAGCCGGCCAGCCGCGATGAGCTGGCGCAAGAGCTAAACCTTACCGACGAAGAGCATCTTGAAGCGCTGCGTCGCCGCCTGCGCGCTATGGAGCGCGACGGTCAGCTGGTCTTTACCCGCCGCCAGTGCTATGCGCTGCCGGAACGTCTCGATCTGCTGCGCGGGAAGGTGATCGGCCACCGCGACGGCTACGGCTTCCTGCGCGTGGAAGGCCAGAAAGATGACCTCTATCTCTCCGCCGAGCAGATGAAAATGTGCATGCACGGCGACGTCATCCTGGCACAGCCGCTGGGCGCCGATCGCAAAGGGCGCCGAGAAGCGCGCGTGGTGCGCGTGCTGGAGCCGCGCAACAACCAGATCGTCGGCCGCTACTTCACCGATGCGGGCGCCGGTTTTGTGGTGCCGGACGACAGCCGCCTGAGCTTCGACATCCTGATCCCGCCGGAAGAGACCCAGCAGGCGCGCATGGGCTCGGTCGTCGTGGTGGAACTGGTACAGCGCCCGACGCGCCGCACCAAAGCCATCGGTAAAGTTGCGGAGATCCTCGGCGACGACATGGGCACCAGCCTGGCGGTCGATATGGCCCTGCGCACCCATGAAATCCCGCACAGCTGGCCGCCTGAGGTCGAAAAACAGGTGAGCAAGCTCAGCGAAGAGGTGCCTGAAGCGGCGAAAAAAGGGCGCGTCGATCTGCGTCAGCTGCCGCTGGTCACCATCGACGGCGAAGACGCGCGCGACTTCGACGATGCGGTCTACTGTGAGAAAAAACGCGGCGGCGGCTGGCGCCTGTGGGTCGCCATTGCCGACGTCAGCTACTATGTGCGTCCCGGCACGCCGCTGGACGACGAGGCGCTGCAGCGCGGCACCTCGGTCTACTTCCCGTCGCAGGTAGTGCCGATGCTGCCGGAAGTGCTCTCCAACGGACTCTGCTCGCTGAATCCGCAGGTTGACCGTCTCTGCATGGTGTGCGAGATGACCATCTCCTCCGCAGGCAAGCTCACCGGCTATAAACACTATGAAGCGGTGATGAACTCCCATGCGCGCCTGACCTACAACAAAGTGTGGAATATCCTGCAGGGCAACCCGGAGCTGCGTGCGCAGTACGCACCGCTGGTGAAGCCGCTGGAAGAGCTGCACAACATGTATAAGGTGCTGGAGCAGGCGCGCGAGGCGCGCGGCGGCATTTCGTTCGAAACTGAAGAAGCGAAGTTTATCTTTAATGCGGAACGCCGCATTGAGCGTGTGGAACGCGTCTCGCGTAACGATGCCCATAAGCTGATTGAAGAGTGCATGATTCTGGCGAACATCGCTTCGGCGCGCTTCGTTGAAAAAAATGAAGAGCCGGCGCTGTTCCGCGATCACGATCGCCCCAGCGACGACAGCATCACCAGCTTCCGTACGGTACTCAACGAACTGGGGCTGAGCCTGCCCGGCGGCAACAAGCCGCAGCCGATTGACTACGCTGCGCTGCTGAAGCAGGTGGCCGATCGTCCCGACGCAGAAATGCTGCAAACCATGCTGCTGCGCTCGATGAAGCAGGCCGTTTACGATCCAGAAAACCGCGGCCACTTTGGTCTGGCGCTCCAGTCTTACGCCCACTTTACTTCGCCGATTCGTCGTTATCCGGATTTGCTGCTGCACCGCGCAATTAAATATCTGATAGCGAAAGAGCAAAACGAAGGCAAGGGGCTGGTACAGCGCACCCTTAATTATCTGATGCCGAAAGACCCGAATGTAGCCAAAGAGCGGATGACCGCCACCGGCGGCTATCATTACGACATGCAGCAGATGCTGCAGCTCGGCCAGCACTGTTCAATGACTGAGCGCCGCGCCGATGAAGCGACGCGCGACGTGGCGGACTGGCTGAAGTGCGATTTTATGCAGGATCAGGTCGGCAACGTCTTCAGCGGCGTGATCTCCAGCGTTACCGGCTTCGGCTTTTTTGTTCGCCTGAACGACCTGTTTATCGACGGCCTGGTGCATGTCTCAACGCTTGATAACGACTACTACCGTTTTGATGCCGTGGGTCAGCGCCTGATAGGCGAGTCTGGCGGCCGTACCTATCGTCTTGGCGACATCGTCGAGGTGCGGGTGGAAGCGGTTCATATGGACGAGCGCAAGATCGATTTCGCCTTGATCTCCAGCCAGCGCCAGCCGCGCGGCGAGGGCAAAACCGCGCGCGACAAAGCGAAGCGTGAAGGCAAAGCGCCGCCGAAGCGCCGTCGTCAAGTGGGTAAAAAAGGCAATTTCGAACCGAACGAAGCGTTCCGCGAAGCAAAGCCACACGCTGACAAAGCGCCGCGTGAGAAAAAAAGCAAAACCCCGTCGGAAAAAACCCGTAAAATCGCCGCCGCCACCCGGGCGAAGCGTGCCGCGAAAAAACAGGCTGACTCCGCCTGATGCGTGAACGGACGCTTTCTGCCGCGCAGAAAGCGTCCGCTGAAGTCCATTCAATTCCTAACTGAGCAGATCGATGAGCGAAATTATTTTTGGTATCCATGCCGTGCAGGCGCTGCTGGAGCGCGATCCCCAGCGCTTCCAGGAAGTCTTTATCCTCAAAGGCCGCGACGATCGTCGCCTGCAGCCGCTGGTGGCGGCGCTGGAAGCTCAGGGCATCGTTATCCAGCTGGCGAACCGCCAGTGGCTGGACGGTCAGGTTGAAGGCGGCGTGCATCAGGGCATCGTGGCGCGCATCCGGCCCGGTCGTCAGTACCAGGAAGGCGATCTGCCGGATCTGCTGGCCAGCCTGGAGAAGCCGCTGCTGCTGGTGCTGGACGGCGTGACCGATCCGCACAACCTTGGCGCCTGCCTGCGCAGCGCCGACGCCGCAGGCGTACATGCGGTGATCGTGCCGAAAGATCGCTCCGCCTCGCTGAACGCCACGGCGAAAAAGGTCGCCAGCGGCGCGGCGGAAAACGTGCCGCTGATCCGCGTCACCAATCTGGCGCGCACGCTGCGTCTGCTGCAGGAGTACAACATCTGGGTGGTCGGTACGGCTGGCGAAGCGGATCATACGCTCTATCAGAGCAAAATGACCGGGCCGATGGCGCTGGTGATGGGCGCAGAAGGCGAAGGCATGCGCCGCCTGACGCGCGAGCACTGCGACGAGCTGATTAGCATTCCGATGGCGGGCAGCGTCTCATCGCTTAACGTTTCTGTCGCCACCGGCGTCTGCCTGTTCGAAGCGGTACGCCAGCGCGGGGCGTGATCGCCGCCGCAAAAAACCTCAGTGCCAGGCATAACTGCGCGTCGCTCTCCCATACTTAGCGGGACACGCATCGCGAGGAGTGGTTATGACCTGGACAACCCACACCGTTTTTAATCAGCCGCAGCCTCTTAGCAACAGCAACCTCTTTCTTTCCGACACGCCGCTGCGCGAAGCGCTGGCGCGCGAAGGCGCCGAGTGGGATCGCGAATGGCTGGCCTCGGTCGGCGCGCAGCTTGGCGGGGCCGAGTCGCTGGAGTTAGGAAGGCTGGCCAACGCCGCGCCGCCGGAGCTGCTGCGCTATGACGCGCGCGGCGTGCGTATTGACGAGGTGCGCTTTCATCCTGCGTGGCACCTGCTGATGCAGGGCGTCTGCGCCAGCCGCCTGCACAATCTCAGCTGGCAGCCCGACGTGCTCGATTGCGCCATGGTGGCGCGCGCCGCGCGTTTTATTCTGCACGCTCAGGTCGAAGCCGGCACGCTCTGTCCGGCGACCATGACGCACGCCGCCGTGCCGCTGCTGCGGCGCTGGCTGCCGGACGCCTTTAGCGGCTGGCGCGACCCGCTGCTCAGCGATCGCTACGACACCCACGCGCTGCCCGGCGACCAGAAGCGCGGCCTGCTGATCGGCATGGGCATGACGGAAAAGCAGGGCGGCAGCGACGTCACTACCAACACTACGCGCGCAGAGCCGCTGGCGGATCGCGCGCCCGGTTCGATCTGGCGCATCACCGGCCATAAATGGTTCTTCTCCGTGCCGCAGAGCGACGCGCATCTGATCCTCGCGCAAAGCGGCAGCGGCTTAAGCTGCTTCTTTGTGCCGCGCCTGCTGCCGGACGGTACGCGCAACGCCATTCGCCTCGAGCGGCTCAAAGATAAGCTGGGCAACCGCGCCAACGCCAGCAGCGAGGCGGAGTTTCAGGAGGCCACCGGCTGGCTGGTGGGGGAAGAGGGCGACGGCGTGCGGCTGATACTTAAAATGGGCGGCATGACCCGATTCGACTGCGCGCTCGGCAGTCACGGCCAGATGCGCCGCGCCTTTTCCGTCGCGCTGTACCATGCGCACCAGCGCCAGGTCATGGGCAAAAATCTGGTGGATCAGCCGCTGATGCGTCAGGTCCTGGCGACGCAGGCGCTGCAGCTTGAGGGGCAGACGGCGCTGCTGATGCGGCTTGCGTGCGCCTGGTCGCAGCCTGCGCAGCCGCTGGAAAATGCGTTCGCCCGGCTGTTCACGCCGGCGGCGAAGTACGCCGTCTGCAAGGCGGGCATGCCGTTTGTCGCCGAAGCGATGGAGGTGCTGGGCGGCGTAGGCTACTGCGAGGAGAGCGAACTGCCGCGTCTCTATCGCGATATGCCGGTTAACAGTATCTGGGAAGGCTCGGGCAACGTGATGTGTCTCGACGTACTGCGCGTGCTGCGTAAACAGCCGGGCGTGGCAGAGATGCTGAACCAGGAGTTTGAGGCGGTCAGAGGCGTCAATCGCCTGTTTGACGCCGGCTGGCGACAGCTTAAGCTGCGCCTGAACCGACTGCAGGAGAGTCAGGCGCGGGAGATCGCCCAGCGCCTGTTTCTGCTGGCAACCGGCGCGCAGCTGCTGAAATATGCCGAGCCGCCGCTGGCGGACGCCTGGTGTCGGCAGTGGCTCGACGCGCGCGGCGTCCGTCCGCTGGAAAACCAGGCGGCCGAGCGTTTACTGCTGCGTGCCAGCGGTGGCTGACGCGCCGTAAAGGATCGCCGTGGCATACCAGTATCCCGGCGTCACCGTTTCGTCCACCATGATGATCTGGTAGTAGACCGCGCCGCGCTGATTAGCTTCCGCCGCCAGCGCGCGCTGCGCGTCATCCGGCGAGCCGCGAACCTGCGTAGTGACGCTGCCGAGCCGCGGCAAGCCCGCGCTCTGCGCACGCGTAATCTCCTGCGCCTGATGAGCAGGCGCAGGCGGCGGCGGCGGCGTGGTTTTCAGCGCCGAGCAGCCGCTTAACAGCAGCGCCGTTGTCAGTAAGTAAGCGTAACGCATAAGGTTTACTCCAGAGGGACGGTGAAGTAAGTGTAAGCCACCGTCCCAAAAGAGGGTCAGGATTTCAGGTGAAATACGCTGACCAGCTGCGTCAGATGATGGCCTTTGTGGCTCAGGTTCTGCGCCGACGCGTCCGCCTGCGCCATCAGCTCGCTGTTCTCATGGGTCGCCTGGCTGATCTGGTTCATCGCCTGATTCACCTGACCGATCCCCGCCGCCTGCTGCTGCGCCGCGACGTTGATTTCGCTCATCAGCGCCTGTACCTGCTCGATATGCGACACGATATGGCCCATGGCGTCATGCGTCTGCTGTGACAGCTGATGACCTTCCGAGACGTTGCTGATCGAGGTGGCGATCAGGCCGTCGATCTCTTTCGCCGCCTGGGCGCTGCGCTGCGCCAGCGCGCGCACTTCCGCCGCGACCACCGCGAAGCCGCGGCCGTGTTCGCCGGCGCGCGCCGCTTCTACCGCCGCGTTAAGCGCCAGGATATTGGTCTGGAACGCAATCGATTCGATGACGTGAGTAATATCGGCGATGCTCTGGGAAGAGACCTGAATCGCCGACATGGTGTTGACCGAACGGCTCACCGTCTGGCTGCCGTGCGTTACCAGGCCGCTCGCTTCCGCCACCAGCGTCATCGCCTGGCGCAGGTTATCAGCGGTGTGCTCGACCGTGGCGCCGAACTGCTCCATGCTCGCCGAGGTCTCTTCAACGCTGCTCGCCTGTCGGCCGATCTGCTCGCTGATATTGAGGCTGCTGGCGGCGATGGTGTCGGTGCCGTCGCTGATCTCCTGCGCGGCGACGCGCACCTGACTGACAATCTTCTCCAGCCCGGCGCCGATGCCGTTGATGGCGGTAATCAGCTGGCCGACTTCGTCATGGCGTCGCGTATCCAGGTGAATGCGCAGGTTGCCCGCCGCATACTCTTCGGCCAGATGGATCACCTGCTGCAGCGGACGCGTAATGGCGCGGCGGCTGTAAAGCACAAAGCCCAGCGCGAAAATCAGCACCAGCGCCAGGCCGGTCAGCATAAACAGGTTGCGGCTGTGGTTAATCGGCGCCAGCAGCGTGTCGCGGCTTACTTCACCCACCACAATCCAGTCCCAGCCCGGCAGCTGCTGCCACGCCAGCATCTTGCTTTCGCCGTCTAGCTCCGCCTCCTGCACGCCCTGCGGCTGGCTCAGCAGCCTCTGCTGCACGCTGGCGTCCCAGCCCGGCAGTTTGCCTTCATGCTGCGCGGCAAAAAGGTACTGTCCCTGCGCCGCGCCCGGCGCGCCGTTCAGCACGTAGAAATGGCCGCTGTCGCCCAGCCTGCGCGCCAGCACCTTGTCGCGCATCAGCGCATACTGCTTATCGATCTGCACGCCGACGAACAGAATGCCGATGACCGCGCCGCCTGCGTCTTTAACCGGCTGATACTGCGTGATATAGCGATGGCCGAACAGCGTCGCCAGCCCGCGATAGATTTCGCCGCGGCTGACGCTTTTCCATGCCGCGCTGGCGCGATCGAGACGCGTGCCGATGGCGCGGCTGCCATCCTCTTTTTTCAGCGAGGTGGAGATGCGGTAGTAGTCATCGCCGTCGCGCACGAAGATGGTCGAGACGGCGGTGGTGCGCTGTAAAAAGTCGTCGACCGCGATCTGATCGAGGTTCAGGGTTTTCAGGCCGGCGCGCAGGGTCGGGGTGGAGAACTCGCCGACCTGAATCCGCGAACTGTCGTCGCGGCTAAAGCGCTGCGGCAAAAAGCTGGCGAACAGCTGGGTGTAGTTGTTGACCTCTTCGGTAAGGGTGGCGTTGAACATGGAGGCCATTTCGCTGATGCCCTGCACCTGATTATGCATGTCATCCGTGGCGAGGCTTTCCAGCTGGCGGGCTGCGTTATGGCTTTGAGTCAGTGTCAGGACGAACAGCAGCAGCGCGACGCTGAGAGACGTCAGTACAGACAGCTTGACGCCAAGGCTCAGGGAGCTGAGAGAGAGACGCTTCATAAAATACCTTTGGATCGATTTAGGGGGTATACGATTAACGGCATCGGCAGCAAAAGGTTTACGCCCTAAATCGAAACGAGGATGTGCGAAGTCGTTCGCAGATTAAACGCAAGGCACGTAAACTCAGCGGAGTCGACATCCACAGCGGAGCGAGCATGATTGAACTGAATACGGAAAGGCTGGCAGGCATTCAGGTGCTGCACGCCGCGCCGGCGGGCCAGCGCGAAGCGGCGCTGCCGACGGTGCTTATTTACCATGGCTTCACCTCCTCTAAAGAGGTGTACGCCTGTCTGGCCGTGGCGCTGGCGCAGGCGGGATTTCGCGTCGTGATGCCCGACGCCGATCTGCACGGCGCGCGCGACAACGGCAATGACGCGGTGCGGCTGTCTCGTTTCTGGCAGATTCTGCAGCGCAACATCGACGAGCTGCCGCAGCTGGAGAACGCGCTGCGCGCCGCGCGCCTGATCGACGGCGACCGCTTTGCCGTAGCGGGCGCGTCGCTGGGCGGCATGACCGCGCTGGGCGCGATGGCGCGCTATCCGCAGATCCGCAGCGTTGCCTGCCTGATGGGGTCGGGCTACTTTATGCGCCTCAGCCACTCGCTTTTCCCGCCGGTAAGCGTTAGCTCGCCGGAAGATCGGGCGCAGTTCGATCGGCTGATGGCGCCGCTGGCGGCTTACGATCCCAGCGAAAAGCTGGCGGCGCTGGCAAACCGGCCGCTGCTGCTGTGGCACGGCGAAGCGGACGACGTGGTGCCCTTTGCGGAAACCGCGCGGCTGGCGGCGGCGCTGCAGGAGAGCGGCCAGGCTGACAGGATGACTTTCTTCGCGGAAAAAGGCATAGGTCACAAAATCACGCCTTTCACGCTGCGCGTGCTGGTCGATTTCTTTAAGCGGAATTTGTAACGCAGCCGGGCTGGCGGCGATGCGTCACCGTTGCCCTGCAAAGATCACAGCTGATTTGATAATCGCTGCGCCGCGCTGGCTGTGGCGCTGGCTGGCGTATTGCCCGGCGCGTCCAGTCGATTGACGTAGACATAGCCTGAGGCCGCTTTGCTGCTGTTACTTCTTATCTGCTGCGCACAGTCAGTCTGGCTGGCAAGGGCGGGTGGAGACAGGAAGAGACCCAGTAAAGTGGCGATGACGAACGTTTTCATGCCCGACTCCTCACTGATGGGAACACACTCTGCGACGCTGCTGATGAAAAAAGCAGCGTCATGGTTAATTTTAGCGCGCGCCGCCGCCAATGCCAGACGGCGGCGTTGAACGCCTTTATCAGGAAAATTGATAAAGCCCGCGCAACCCGCTGAATCTCATGCCTTAGCACCGAACGCCGGTTTAATTACGATTTAATGAAATGTGCGCTTGAGTTTGGCGCCCTGCGTCAGTATGATTACGCGTCAATTTTTCAGCTGCATTCAGGGGCGCGTTACATTCAGCGAATGTTTCACGACCTATAACGTTCCTTGCTTCCGTGGGCCGCAGCTGACCCTGACAGGAGGCTGAATAATCCGTAAGGAGCAATTTCGATGCGTCATTACGAAATCGTATTTATGGTCCATCCTGACCAGAGCGAACAGGTTCCGGGCATGATCGAGCGTTACACCGGTGCTATCACTGGTGCAGAAGGCACGATCCACCGTCTGGAAGACTGGGGCCGCCGTCAGCTGGCTTACCCGATCAACAAACTGCACAAAGCTCACTATGTTCTGATGAACGTAGAAGCGCCGCAGGAAGTGATCGACGAGCTGGAAACGAACTTCCGCTTCAACGACGCCGTTATCCGCAGCATGGTTATGCGCGTTAAGCACGCGGTAACCGAAGCATCTCCGATGGTTAAAGCGAAAGACGAGCGTCGTGAGCGCCGCGAAGATTTCGCTAATGAAACCTCTGACGAGTCAGATGCTGGGGATTCTGAAGAGTAATCATCCGTGACGGCCAATCGACTGCGCCTGTCTGGCACCGTGTGCAAGACGCCGGTTCGAAAAGTGAGCCCGTCAGGAATTCCTCACTGTCAGTTCGTGCTTGAGCACCGCTCAGTGCAGGAAGAAGCCGGTTTCCACCGGCAAGCCTGGTGCAGAATGCCCGTGATTATCAGCGGCACGCTTCATCAGGAGATTACTCAACATATAACGGTCGGCACGCCGCTCACCCTCGAAGGCTTCATTAGCTGCCATCAGGCGCGAAATGGACAGAGTAAAATGGTGCTGCATGCCGAGCAGATTGAATTGATAGATTCTGGAGACTAGCCAAATGGCACGTTATTTCCGTCGTCGCAAGTTCTGCCGTTTCACCGCGGAAGGCGTTCAAGAGATCGACTACAAAGATATCGCTACGCTGAAAAACTACATCACTGAAAGCGGTAAGATCGTACCGAGCCGTATCACCGGTACTCGCGCAAAATACCAGCGTCAGCTGGCTCGTGCTATCAAGCGCGCGCGTTACCTGTCTCTGCTGCCGTACACTGATCGTCATCAGTAATCGGCAACTGTCCATTAACGACTTTAAGAGGATAAGGTAATGCAAGTTATTCTGCTTGATAAAGTAGCA
>Ga0153961_1000284_pt1 | contig 14566 bp, 17 predicted proteins | sample TSFL045MetaG_FD_104748 | JGI IMG/M metagenome (GOLD analysis project Ga0153961, IMG submission 104748) | Attine ant fungus gardens microbial communities from Florida, USA - TSFL045 MetaG | ecosystem: Host-associated > Fungi > Mycelium > Unclassified | place: USA: Florida, Withalacochee...
TTACCGATAAAGGCTATTCCAATGAAACTACAAAAATTTATTATACAGAGGCAGAAGTAACCGAAACAGGAACTTCCCAAGAGTTTACATACGGAGTTCTTGTAAACGATACCGTTTCGTACAATTCTTCCCTTGAAAACGGCGATATGGTTGACAATGAGGGCAATCTTCGTGAAGGCTTAGCCCTCACATTCAGCGCCGAAGCTATACAGACAGACGGTTTTGCGGATTATGAGGGAGCGCTTGATGCTCTTCACGGCAGAGTTAGGGAAATTATAGAAGATCAGAAAGGATATTCTTGGACTATTGATGACGAAAACAACATATATACAGCTTCAATAACAGGCTATAGTGGCAGTGATACCGAGCTTACAATACCAAGTCAGATTTATGATAAGGATACTGACGGCAATTATCATTTATATACAGTGACATATATAGCTGATGGAGCGTTTTATAACAACAAATTGATTACAAGTGTAACAATCCCCGACAGCGTAACAAGTATAGGAAGTACTTCGACATCTTATGGCGTGTTTGACGGATGTGCAAATCTTAAGAGTGTGACTCTTCCGGAAGGGTTAACAAGTATAGGAGTGCGTACGTTTGAGAGCTGTAGCAGTCTTAAAAGCATAACAATCCCCGACAATGTAGAAAGTATAGGAAGATGGACGTTTTATGGCTGTAGAAGTCTTGAAAGCATAACAATACCAAGCAGTGTGAAAAGTATAGGACAGTGTGCGTTTGAGGGCTGTAGCAGTCTTAAAAGCATAACAATACCAAGCAGTGTAACAAGTATAGGAGGTTATGCGTTTAATCGCTGTACCTCACTAACTGATGTGTATTATACCGGTACAGAAGCTCAATGGGGTAAAATTAGTATAGGTATTTACAATGATCCTCTTACAAGCGCAACGATACATTTTATACTTAATTCAAGATGGTTGTTTGGTGCACAGCTTGCTTCCAACGATGTTTGTATCGAATTCAGCATTAACAACAGTCGTTAAAGGCTTGTTTAAAGATAAAGATTATGATTTGGATGCAATAGATAAACCCAAGCGCAGACCAGATATTATTTGTCTTAAAAAGTATTCGTTGAAAGCGGTATGTGCAGATAGGATAGATACGACTGCTGGTGAAATAATGAAGCCGGATCAAATTTTGATTATCGAAGTAAAACGTGGGGGATTCGAAATAATCGATGACGAAGTTAATCAAGTAGAATACTATGTTAGATAGATTCGAAAATCTGCTGTGCTACACAGTTCTGCAACTATTGATGCGTATGTAGTCGGAGCAAAGCTTGGAGACATAGATGCCGAAAAAACCACTTCAAGTGGAAAGATCCATGCGGTCACTTATGGCCAATTAGTTGAAACTGCAAGTAGAAAACTTTTTAGGTTAAGAGATAGACTTAAGGAACATTATGACTCACTAGGACAAGAGAGCATTGTAGAACAAGCACTTAAACAATCTAAGCAATTAGTAGAAATAAAAATTTAATTCAATAAATTTATTTCGATGGTTTGAAACCACCATAAAAATTTGCCAAAACATCTTTTATGCATAACCCTTACACCTTTGGTGGTGAGGATGTCCTTTTATTATTGAGGGCTGTTTGTATTTTTAAATCCTTATTTATTTGTTCAGTATTTTGATTAACAAGGTAAATTATTAATTTTGCACTATGCTGTAGAGATAGCTTTATACTATGTTGCCTTTTCTATTAACTTACAATGTTAAAATTTACTTTTGGTACGTATGCTATAATTATCCATTAGTTACTCTGCTTGGCGGAACATATTTTTTTATAATTTTTTGTAAAAACATTTGAAATTACGGCTAATGTGTGGTATTATATACAAGGTGTCTTAATATGCTGATATAGCTCAGTAGGCAGAGCGCAGTCTTGGTAAGGCTGAGGTCACGGGTTCGACTCCCGTTATCAGCTCCAACTCAATGTACTATGTGCATTGAGTTTTTTTATAGTTATTTGCAAAGGGCAAGTCTTTAAGACTTGCCCTTTCATAATATATTGTTTTCAGATTTTATACTTTTTCTACCTTTGCAGTAACAGTGTAGTTACTGTCAGCAATGTTCAACAAGTCGTTGTCAAGCAATTCATTTATATTTAGCTTTACATCGCTTGATGTGGTCTGGCTTGCTATTGTGAAATCACAGCTTATCAAAAGTTTTTCACTGGAAAAATCATTTGCTGCCGTAGCGGCTGCTGCAAGAAAGGTTAACTGATTTTCTGTGTTAGGATTAGCCATACCACCCTGTAGATTTGGCATCTTTACACTGTTACTATCTATTGTTAACACGGAAGAATCATAATTAATAACTGCGTCAATAGCAGTAAATTTTGTTGAGCAGGTCAGGTAGTATGAAATTCTTACCGTGTCACCAACATTATAGTTACTTCCGTTAATGACAGCATTTGTACTGGGGGTATTTGCAACTGTTGTATTTGTTGTAGAGGATGCACCTGTGTTGCTACTTGAACTGCCGGTGTCGCTATTATTAGAAGAATTAACACCTGTATTAGAGGAGACGGCAGAATTACTCGGTGAACTACTGCTATCGTTGGAATTTGAACTGTTATTATCTGTTACGGAAGAACTGATCTGGCTGCTGCTTGACGATTTATTAGAAGAAGCCTCTGAGCTAACGTTAGCCGGGCTAGTGCTTTCAATAATAATTGTTTCGCCTTTATCATTAGTTGCTATTTCTGTAGCAGTTACAGCTTGTGGATTATTACCTTCGCTGTTTTTAGGCATAGCAATAATGGTGATAATTGCGGCTATAACAATAACTGCTGCAACAACTATAATAATCATTGTTTTTTTTGAGAATTTGCTGTTTCCGTTATTATCCATAGTATCTACTCCATTATTTAAAGTTCTTTTTGTAAATTATATCATCTTATATTTTTTTAGTAAAGTGCTTTACTAATTTTTACAGACTGTTTATAATTTATAAAAGCAGAAAGGAGGATTGATAATGGAATATAAAAATATTGTTGAGGGCAAATTTATAAACAGACCTAACCGTTTTGTAGCCTATGTTTCCATTGACGATGTCATAAATAAATGTCATGTAAAAAATACAGGCAGATGTAAAGAACTGCTTACACCAAATGCTACAGTCTACCTTGAAAAAAGCAGTAGTCCAAACCGAAAAACCTTGTATGACCTTGTAACTGTGAAAAAGGGTGAACGGCTTATTAATATGGATTCACAAGCGCCAAATAAAATCTTCAGGGAATGGGTAGAAAACAGTGGCTATTTTAATAATTTGACATCAATAAAAAGTGAGGTGTACTATGGTAGATCTCGGCTTGATTTTTACCTTGAAACAAAGAATGAAAAAATCTTTGCTGAGGTGAAGGGCGTAACACTTGAGGAATGTGGGGTTGTAAAATTTCCGGATGCACCTACGGAGCGCGGGGTAAAGCATATTAATGAACTTATAACAGCCACAGACCACGGATATCGGGCTATTGCTGTTTTTATAGTGCAAATGGATAATGTGGAGTATTTTACACCAAACAATGCCGCTCATCCGCAATTTGTTACAGCATTAAAAAAGGCAGAGGAATATGGAGTGGAGATTTTAGTGCTAACATGTAGTGTAACACCAAGTGCTGTGTCAGTAAGCGGAATTATACCGTATAAGTTGTAGATTGTTATATATCATTTTGTGGAAAAAGAAAAATCTCTAATTACCTTTTGTTTGAAACAAAAAGCAACCAGAGATTTTTAGGATTAAAGCGAGGCAACAGTATGTCTGAAAATTTGCGGCAAATTCTTCATACTAATCCCAGTTAGGGGAGGATAAGACGTTTAAGGGAACAGGACAAGAATTACGACGGCAGGCTGTTGTAATTTTAAAGAAAAATATACTTTCGGTCAAAATTTTTTGAGCAGATACCTGTTTAGAAAGACGATTAAGTATTATCAGCCCCGTTAGATAGCCTGCGTGATTTGGGTAGTAATATTTTCCTTGCACAACGCAGGCAAGACCTTGCAGAAATACTGAAGTATTTAAATAATCTTATGGTATTGTGGCAAAGGGCTTATAAAAGCATCTGACGGGTATATTGTTTAATCATACACACATTTTAAATTAACAGGTAAATCAGGGCTAAAATTAAGCCGGTGTCAGTTTTTTCTACACTTAAAAGAATAAGCAATAGCAAAATTAAACTACGCTCTTTGTCTTTAAACAGTGCATCGAAAAAGCCTATTTCTTTTTTTCTACTGTTCTCATTCAGTGTATTAATATGGGGATTATGTATTATATCTTCTTTTTCACAGTCTGCTGTATTTTCAGTGTTATTATTTGGTTTGGCAACAGAATGTGGATTGCCCATTCTGTCTATATTACCTGCTTTGCCTCTGCTTTGCATTTCTTGCATTCTGCGAACAGCATCCTGTTGCATTTTGTCAATGTCGTCGCCGTATTTTCTCATGTACAACTCTCCCTAAAAGTTAAGTTGTTTTATAACAGGTAAAATGTTTATGAGCTGAAGTATTTTTGTCGCCTCATCAAGTCTGCTTTGCCTTTCCTTACTTAAAAAGGGACGCAATGCTTGCAGCAGCCGAGTTGTTTCGTTGTCCTGCTTTATGTTTGAAAGAAGAGGAACCAGTTTCATAATGGTTTTTGCGGTGTCGTCCGAAAATGCAGGAACAATAGACTTTTCAGACTCTTTTACAGGCTCCTTTGCAGGTTTTTCATCCTTGTCGTCAAATAACAAGTTTTTTAAGCTCATTATTTGGTCCATAGCCTGTGGGTCGCTTAATATCTGGTTAATCTTACCTGTTATATCATCCATTTATTTATCTCCCATCAACTTCTTTAGTATGGCTTGTGCCTGCGGAGTATTTAAAAGCTTTTCTGTTTTTTCTTTATCATTAAGAATAGATTGAATTTTACTTGCCTGTTTGTCGTCCATTTTATTTAATAAGCTTCCTATCTCGCCGCTTTGGGCATTTTTTTTGATTGTTTCCGGATTTTCACCAAGCTTACCAGCAAGCGAATTTATAATGTCCTGAATTTGTTTATCTTTATCAGTCATAGTAAACACCACCTTTTTCTATAGCATTATTATGAATTATGTTGTATAATTATGACAATAATTTTTTAGGAGGAAATACTATGAAGGCTTTAGTTATTTCAGACTCACATGGCGATTATTACAACGTAAACAGAATTTTGCAGTCCCAGCCTAAGGCTGAGGTGGTTTTCTTTTTAGGTGATGGTTTAAATGAGATAGAAAAATGCAGAATAAATTACCCTGAAAAAATGTTTATTATTGTTCGTGGTAATTGCGATTGGGGAAGTGAGGTGCCTGTAGAGCAGTTTTTCACTATTGAGGGAAAAAAGATTATGGCAACTCATGGTCATATTTATAATGTTAAGTTTACGTATAACGAGGCTGTGTATTGTGCAAGGAAGAATGACTGTGATATTCTTTTGTTTGGTCATACTCATAACGCTATGACTGATTATGACAACGGTTTATATATGATGAATCCCGGAAGTGCCCATGGCTATGGTGCAACCTACGGATTGCTTGATATAACCCACCAGGGTGTAATGACAAACATAGTCAGAGTGAAATAGAACGGTAAAGGGTACAGCTTAATTAAATGTATTTAATAAGTAATACATGTTTGTCTGTTTGTAGTATCTTTTGTTATGCGATTGATCTGTTTGCGTTTTCTGGATATAATAATACCTCCTATGGTAATTTTTAATCTACCATAGGAGGTATTTGTTTACTATTTGTAATAAAAGATGGCTTTTAAAAAATCTTTATTTGGTACTGTTTATCAACTTTAAAATTTCATCTTTTCTTTCTGCATTAGCGCTGTCAGCTTCGTTACCGGAAGTTGACTTTTCATCAGGATAAATTAACAAATACTGGTTATTATCTGACATATAGCAATAAGAAACTGTTTTACCAAACAGGTCAAACGTACCATTTTCATTAACGCTGTCTATAATTGCTTTAGCTTCTGCACTGCTTGTAGCTTCATACTGGTAAATTTCCATTGAAAAACTTGAACCGTTTATCTCTACCTTGTCTATTCTGTAGCCCTCTTTAGCACCAATAAGCTCTGCATTTGTCTTCACGCAGCTATCAGCACTTTCTGCGGAAATATACTCTTTTTCTAATAATTCCTTGCATATTTTTTGCACACCGGTGTCGCCTTTAAATTCGCTTATTTTGACCTTATTTTCTTCCGGAACAGTGGCTGTTTGCATACCACAGCCTGTAAAAGAAACTACTGCAATAGCGGCAATCACCAATGTAACTATCTTATTTACTAGTTGACTCATATATAAATAACCTCTTTTCATAAACATTTCTTTACCATAGGTGTTATTATACCCTATTTGCATACTCAATTCAAGTAAAAAGGAAAATTAAATATGGCATAATAATTGTGCTTGTAAGTGCAGCAAAAGGGTTATTACCGTTTTGCTCTTTGTAGTATCTCCTGCTTTTACTGCTTCAGTTGTTCCGTATTCATCGAAGGAAGGTATTGTCGGGTGAATAGTATAATCCCCAGTACTGTCCGCTAAGAGCAATCTTGTGCGTTATAGTCAAGTACTGCCGTATTGCAACAGGCTGTCCCTGTTTTTATATCGTATATCGAGTCCGTGGTATTCTGCAAAATCAATATCCTGTTGGTTAATGATTTTTTCTGTCAATGTGGTCATTTCGTTTTTTATTGCATTTTAAAAATTTTACACATTCGGCTTTTGCAGATTCATAATAACATTTATTTGTGTTACATGAGCTTAAAATTAACGTTATCAAGAATAAAACGGCTATTATAAAAGCTTGTTTTTTAATGATTTAATCACCTTTATAGATTTTCAATCTTAATGAAAAAGCGGTTACCCACTCAAGGGTAACCGCTAAACATATGTTGGCATCCTCCTATTTTTCCGGGTCGTCACCAACCAAGTATCTTCGGCACTACTGAGCTTAACTTCTGTGTTCGGGATGGGAACAGGTGGACCCTCAGTGTCATCAATACCAACTATTAAATCATGCAATTTTCTGACAGCTTTGCCATTATATCACATTATGTAAATAAAATCAATCTTATTTTATAATTTTTAAAATTACCTATAGCACAAAGTAATCTGAAAAGTTTCTACAGAAAATAGTGAAGAGTATTACATACGGCTCAAAATAGAAACAAGGGTTAGTTTTATTTGTTTAGATACGACTTAAGAATGACCTCCAGAATTTCGTCGCGTTCCATCTTACTTATGATTGCTCTTGCGTTTTTGTGAGTTGTAATATACGTAGGATCTTCAGACAGTATGTAGCCTACCATTTGGTTAATTGGATTATAACCTTTTTCACTTAATGCATCGTAAACAGTTGTAAGATTTTTTTTAAATGACTCCTCTTTGTCGCCATTCAGTGAAAAAACCATTGTTTTATCCATACAAGAACACCTCCAATTTAATTGCAATACTTGCAGATAAGATATAAACTTAACACAACATAATATTAACATAATAAATACTGTTGTGTCAACAAAATAAAATGAGCAAAGTGTTAATATTTTATACTTTTATTCAATTAATTAGTAGATAAACAGTAGAAATTTCTGCAAATATTTTTAAAATTCATTGCTATGTATACAGTAAAGCCCATAAACAAGCAAGTAGAGTAGGCACATACATAATAAAAAAATAAAATATTTTTGTGCAAAAGGTTAGTGGAGAAATAGGCTGAAAGAGCGAAATATTAGGTGTAAATACTTGAATAAACAATAAAAAATGCTTATAATTGTAATGTAGAAAATTTAAACATTTTTTACAAAACTAGCAAAATGAAAGGAGTAGCACAAATGATTTATTCTAGGGAAGTAGAAAATATGTGCACTGTAGCTAAGGGACCTAAGCATGGTCCTGCACCTATTCCTGAAGAAGGAAAATGGGTAAAATCTTACGAAATTAAAGACATTTCCGGCCTTTCACACGGTATTGGCTGGTGTGCTCCACAGCAGGGTGCCTGTAAGCTGACTCTTAATGTAAAAGAGGGTATTGTTGAAGAGGCTCTTGTGGAGACTATTGGTTGTTCGGGTATGACACACTCAGCCGCTATGGCTGCTGAGATTCTGCCGGGTAAAACATTGCTGGAATGTCTGAACACAGACTTAGTATGTGATGCTATTAACACAGCTATGAAGAATATCTTTGAGCAGCTGGTTTATGGCAGAAGCCAGACAGCCTTCTCAGAGGGTGGTCTGCCTATAGGTGCCGGTCTGGAGGATCTTGGTAAGGGTCTTCGTTCACAGGTTGGTACAATGTTCAGCACAAAGGCAAAGGGTGTTCGTTATATGGAGATGGCTGAGGGTTATGTTCTGAAGACAGCCCTTGACGAGAACGACGAGGTTATTGGATATCAGTTTGTTAAGTTGGGCAAAATGCTGGAGGATATCCGTCACGGAGTCAGCCCTGATGAAGCATATAAAAACAATATCGGTCAATATGGTCGCTTTGACGGCGCTGCTAAGTATATTGACCCTCGTGAAGAATAATAGTGAGGAGGAACTTAATCATGGCAGTTACATTTGAAAGTATGGAAAGAAGAATGCCTAAAATTGAGAAATGCCTTGCTGAATACGGTATTGCAAATCTTGAGGAAGCAAGACAGTTATGTCTTGACAAGGGCTTTGATCCTTATGAAATAGTAAAGGGCGTACAGCCAATCGCATTTGAAAACGCAGGTTGGGCTTATACGCTTGGTTGTGCAGTAGCAATTAAGAAGGACGTAAAGACAGCAGCAGACGCTGCCGAGGCTATTGGCGTTGGTCTGGAGGCTTTCTGTATACCGGGTTCTGTTGCAGAGCAGAGAAACGTTGGCCGCGGTCATGGTAATCTGGGTGCTATGCTTCTTAGAGATGAAACAAAGTGTTTTGCTTTCCTGGCAGGTCACGAAAGCTTTGCAGCTGCTGAGGGTGCTATTGGTATTGCAAGAAACGCCAATAAGGCAAGAAAAGAACCGCTACAGGTTATTCTAAATGGACTTGGTAAAGATGCAGCCTACATTATTTCAAGAATCAATGGCTTTACATATGTTCAAACAGAGTTTGATTATTTCACGGGTGAGCTAAAGGTTGTTAAAGAAACAGCTTACTCAGATGGCGAAAGGGCCAATGTTCGTTGCTACGGTGCTGACGATGTTCGTGAGGGCGTTGCAATTATGCAAAAAGAAGGAGTTGGTGTATCAATTACAGGTAACTCAACTAACCCTACACGTTTCCAGCACCTGGTTGCCGGCACATATAAGAAGTGGGCTAACGAAAATGGTGTTAATTATTTCTCAGTTGCCAGTGGCGGAGGTACAGGTCGTACCCTTCACCCTGACAATATGGGTGCAGGTCCTGCGTCCTACGGTTTGACAGACTCCATGGGACGTATGCACGGCGATGCTCAGTTTGCCGGTTCTTCTTCAGTGCCTGCTCACGTTGAGATGATGGGTCTTATCGGTATGGGCAATAACCCAATGGTTGGCGCTACAGTTGCTTGTGCAGTTGCTGTGTATGAAGGCTTGACAAAGTAATTTTGTATTAATGTAATCTGAATATTATATTATTTAACAGGCATACTGCAATGTTAATTGCAGTATGCCTGTTTGCTGTTGTTAATATATAAAATGACTTTACTGATAAAAAATCCCTAAACTGCCATAACAGTTTAGGGATTAAAATTTTATAAGCTTGCATTAAATACTGAATCTGATATTAGCTTTTAGTCTAGAACATAAACGCTTACGTCACGTCTGCCAAACTCTGCACACTCTTCATAAGTAAAGTAGAAAACATCTACTATTGCAGAGCCTTCATACAAAGCACCACCTGTATCAATAGCTGTTGCATAGCCGTAAACAAATCCGTCATCAGCTACAATATATAGCTTAGTTCCCAGTGGTATAATATCCGGATTTACTGCTACACCGCCAACATAGACCTCTTGGCCTGATGCTGTTAGTGAGCCTGCCGGTGCATAATAAGCTGTACCCGAACCGTGGTAAACTGTTGAATAGGAAACGGTGTTACCGTTTTCATCATAAAGAACTCCATTTTCAGCACTTACAGGAACACCTGTTTCTGTGTTTGATGCACCGTTTTCGGACTGTACTGCAGTACCTTTTTTAGCGGAGCGTTTTTCTGTTTCGGTAGATTCATTGTTACCTTTAGTACCAATAATAACCTCTTCGTTTACAGCCTCTTTGGTTACTTCTTTACTAATTTCTTCTTCAGACGTAACTTCACCGTCAACAATAATTTGCTTTGTTATTATTGTATATTCACCGTCCGCACCCTTTGTAGAAATCTTTGATTCACCTTCATTAAGGTCATCAGAGTATGTTTCAACTGTTTCGTAAGGTATCTTCTCTATGGATTTAACTTGTTTATATTCAACTCTTGTTACCAGAATTTCCATATTATCAGCAACTGCATCAGTTAGTTTGCAGTTAATCTTGTCATATTTGCCAAGCTTAACATTAAGGTAAGTTAAAGCTTCCTCTACTGTACCTGTTGGTACCTTAACCAACTCATACTTACCGTCAACACCAAGCTTAACTGTTCTGAATTCCTTTACCTGAACGGTCATATTTTCTGTTAGCTTTGTATCTCCTGCAGGAGTAACAATGTGATTATCCGTTACCGTAATATTTGCCTTTTTAAGCAGGTCACTAACTGTGCCGCCTGTTACAATGTATCTGTCTTTTGGCTTATTGTCTGTTTTAACGTAAACAGGGAAACCTCTTTTCACGTCTATTGTAATAACTCCATTTTCATTTGTAGTTTCTACAACATCGTCTTTACCCAGCTCAACACCTGCTTTTGCTAAAATATCGTATGCATCAGTGTTTGCTATATTAACCTGAATTTGTTTTCCGTCAACATTAATAACGGCTGTTCTGTTTAAAGCTGCTACTGAAAATGCTGATGTAAGAAAAATTACGCTCATTAAAAGAATTACTACTCCTCTTCTAAAAGCTAATTTTGACTTACTCTCACTGCCTATAGCGGTAATAAACATAAAAAATAAGAACTCCTAATCTTTAAGTATTTATCCCTGTTGCCTTATATTAGGTCTTAACACAGGGACATAAGTTTATTATTTAGTCCCACAAATTGCATTATATCAGTGTTTTTGGATATGTCAAATAATTAGAATTTTGATTTTTGTGCAAAATAACGAACAAATAATAAAAAAACCCCATAACTCGAAAAAAATCCCTTTAAAAAGCCGTTTTATCGCTTTCAAACGTATGTTTAAAAGTTAAAATTCTGTGCAATTTGCGAAAACTTCAATTACATCACAGTAACAAAAGTTACAAATTTGTATCTAATATAATTTTTTCTAAAGTTTTAATTATTAATTTGTAATTATTCCAATTTTTGTAACTTATATGATTGTATTTTGTTGTTATGTGTAGGTTAAAGTATAAACTAGTTATACACTAAACAATTACAAGCCATTCAACCACTATTTGCTTAGTGCTTTGAAATGGCTTGTAAAATTTTATAAATTAATAATTATTTGGCTTTATTTGAAAATATGCCTGTGGTTTTTTACAGACAGGACATACTTTTGGAGCGCTACTGCCAACATGCAAATGACCACAGTTTCTGCATTGCCAAACCTGCTCACCGTTTCTGGTAAATACCTTTTGTTCTTGTAAGTTAATTTGCAGCTGTTTGTAACGGTCCTCGTGCTCTTTTTCTATTTTTGCAACAGCCTCCATTACGCTGGCTATTTCATAAAAGCCTTCTTCCTTTGCTATTTCGGCAAATTCCTTGTACATTGTCACCCACTCGTAATTTTCACCTGCTGCTGCGTCAATCAGATTTTGCAATGTAGCTGTGTCTTTACCCTCGCTAAGGTAATTAAACCATATCTTAGCATGAGCACGTTCATTGTTGGCTGTTTCCAGGAAGATATCTGCTATTTGCTCGTAACCTTCTTCTTTTGCTTTTTCGCTGTAGAATGTATATTTGTTGCGTGCTTGTGACTCTCCGCTGAAGGCTGTTAAAAGATTAACTTCTGTTTTGCTTCCCTTTAAATTCATAATAATCACATTCCTTTCAATGTATATATTTGGCATTTTATTAACAATTATTCATTGTGTTACTTGAAATATAAAAGTGATTAAATTATAATTATTAATGTAATTAATTTTTTATAAAGAGGAAACAATGATGGATTTTAGAGTAATTAAGGCTGATGAGGTTACTAAAACCGTTAAAGAGCTGTTAATGGATTGCAACTATAATATAGGCAGCGATATTACAAACGCACTTAAAGAAGCACGAGAAAACGAAAGGTCTGAAGTTGGCAAGCAGGTATTATGTCAGCTTTTAGAAAATAATAAAATTGCAAAAGAGGAGCAAATTCCACTATGCCAGGACACAGGCATGGCAGTGTTGTTTGTACAGTATGGAGATAAGGTAGTTATTGAAGGAGGCAGCTTTAAAAATGCCTTAACAAACGGTGTAAGACAGGCATATAAGGAGGGCTACCTTAGAAAGTCGGTTGTAAATGACCCGGTGTTTGATAGAATAAATACCAAGGATAACACCCCGGCTATAATTCACACAGAAATTGTACCGGGTGACAAAATTTCAATCACAGCCGGTGGTAAGGGCTTTGGCAGCGAGAATATGTCTGCAATTAAAATGCTGACACCGTCCTACGGTGTACAGGGTGTTATAGACTTTGTATTGGATACTGTAAGAAAGGCGGGTCCTAATCCTTGTCCTCCAATGGTGGTTGGCGTAGGTATAGGGGGAACATTTGAGAAAGCCGCCTTGCTTGCTAAAAAGGCTACATTCAGGTCAATTGACAGAAGTAACCCTGACCCGCGTTATGCCGAAATGGAGCAGCAGTTGCTTGAAAAAATTAACAGGATGGGTTTTGGTCCTGCCGGACTTGGAGGCACTACAACAGCACTGGGAGTAAATATAGAAACATACCCAACACATATAGCAGGTATGCCTGTTGCTGTGAATATATGTTGCCATGCCGCAAGACATAAATCAGCTATAATATAAAGGAGAAGCTATGAAAAAAATAAATTTACCCATTACAGATGAAGATATCGAAAGCCTGAGGGCAGGTGATAGTGTTTTGCTTACCGGTACAATGATAACAGGAAGAGATGCTGCACATAAAAGGTTGTATGAATTGGCGCAAAGGGATGAAGAATTCCCTGTAGATATTAATGGCGAGGTTATATATTATGTGGGACCTGCTCCGGCAAAGCCCGGTCATGTGGTAGGTCCTGCCGGTCCAACCTCCAGTTACAGAATGGACAAGTATACACCTACGTTACTTGATATGGGTCTGAAGGGAATGGTAGGTAAAGGTGCCAGAAGTAAGGAGGTTATAGACGCTATTGTCAGAAATCACGCTATATATTTTGCTGCCATTGGAGGAGCAGCGGCTCTTATTGCCAAAAGTATAAAAGACGAGGAGCTTATTTGTTACGAGGATTTAGGTACGGAATCAATCAGAAGATACACTGTGGAGGATTTTCCCTGCATAGTGGTAATTGACAGCAAGGGCAATAATATTTATGAAACAGAACCCAAAAAGTATTGTACAGAATAGGATATAAGAATAAAGAGGCTGTTGCATTAACAGCCCCAAAAGGAAACCGGGCAGCTGTAAAGGGTTGCCCGGTTAGTGCTTTCTATAGTATAATTTAATTGCTTAACAAACAACTGAGAAATCAGGATTATTATAGGAATGAGAAACAGAGATGAATTGGTTTTACCATTAAATTTAGAAATAAAATGCGGTAGAAAAATAGGACCTGTAGTTTTGCTTGAGATATTTCAAATTTGCGTATATAAATGGTATTTATTTAACATAGATACTGAAAAGGCAAAAGAAGTTTTTGAAGCAGTACGAAAAGAATGCTATAAAATAATATAAGGCGGAAAAGAGGGCTAAAAGGCAGTTAAAGAAACAGCTACGGCGGCAAAAGAAAATGCAGAAATAACATAAGTAGCTGTGACAATTTGTCCCAGCGATAGGAGCAAAGACAACAAAAAAGCTGGGACAAATTATCCCAGCTAAACAGATCAAAATGCTATAATGTTTATTTCCTTTAAAGCATAGAAAAAAATAAAAAATTGTGTCCAAACTATGTAAAATTGACTAAAAACTGTATTATTAAAAACATTTGAATATTTTTCTAATAAAATAGTTGACAACTGTTTTATATAGTGGTAATATATTACTATAGACAAAAAAATAAACACCCACACGGTGGTTACCTAGTTTGCAGCTAAATAATCACCAATCAATTAAGATTCAATGACGCAAATCTTAATTGACCTTGTGAATGCCTTTTTGCGTGTTTCATTATATGCTTTATATGCTTTAAGTTACAACGCCAATACAGTCCGCACCTCTATTGATTGAAAGTGCGGACTGTATTACTTTGTGTCTAATCCTCTGGGAAGGAGGAGAAAAATTGAATACCCGAGTAAGATATGTAATACAA
>Ga0153961_1000285_pt1 | contig 14515 bp, 8 predicted proteins | sample TSFL045MetaG_FD_104748 | JGI IMG/M metagenome (GOLD analysis project Ga0153961, IMG submission 104748) | Attine ant fungus gardens microbial communities from Florida, USA - TSFL045 MetaG | ecosystem: Host-associated > Fungi > Mycelium > Unclassified | place: USA: Florida, Withalacochee...
CACAAATCTACATATGAACAAAACAACCAAATAAAAGATGAATGCAACGAGTGCCGGAGACGGCTGCCCTATACCTGGAACCTGTATCCCAGGCCCAAGGAGGCCTGGGTCAAGGATGAAAAGGGTATACACCACTACCAAAAAAACTCCCAACAGGAGGGCAACCCCACGACTCCCCTGAACCTCCTGAAGATCCCACTACCCCCAAAGCTAAAAGAGTCTGCCCAATCTCCAGAGCTGAAAACTTCCAAACAGATGAGGACTCTGAGACAGATGAAACCCCTAGCATACATAATTTCCTATTCTCAAGCTCAACTACCCCCAGCTCAGACTCAATACAACAGATGGACAAATTCAGAAAGCTCCTCAAGGAAGCCCTAACACTTGCAAGTGCCCTCAACAATACCCCAAGTTCACCTGTACACTGGGACCAGACAATATTATGGCTAACTGATCCAAATAGAGAATGTAGACTTTCATAAAACACAACAAGCAAGACATAATGAAATAATTGAGTCCATGACCAAACTAACAGCAGATGTAAAGGCAATCAAAAATGCTAACACCCAACCTTATAAACAGGGCACTCTCAACCCAACTAGAGAAGAAACTGAAACCAATAACTATAATCTAAACAAACTAGCAACCTATGCCCAGGCTATTGCCAAACCAAACAACCATAACCAAGAGACTAATTTACCCAAGACTAACTACTTAACATGACCAATTATCTTATTTGAAAATAGTATACCTATTATAACTTGGTAAAATAGCTAAGTTATTATTTATATTTTTTTTTCTTTTTTCTTTACTATATAGGAAGGAGTGTGGGAAAGTGTTATGTCACAAGTGTCACAGTCATATAATGGAAAGTCACATAATAGGTGTGGAAAAGTAGCATTGTCACAAACTTCATTCAGCCATATCTCCATCAATTCTTTGACAATTCTCACGGTCTCAATGGCTACGGAAAGCCCTTGAAAAGACCTTTCGATTGATACTAGTCACGTCTTGAAGTGATCAGTATTGGCCAAGATATTAGGCAGATCAACTGATAACCACTATGGTACTGTTTATTAAATCACTAATATCTTGGAAACTGCCATGATCTAAGCTTCAGTTCTAGGCTCAGAAGAAGCCCTCTTCATACCACTCAGAATGAGCCTAGAACAACCTCAAGGCAATCAATATCAGTGGAGATATGAAGACCTTAATGTTTGTATATGGATTTTGTAAAAGGACAGCCTGAGATCGCTTAGATAACCTGGTAGGGTCCGCATCAGCTAGCATTCCCACAGATCCTCAGAGTCCGCAGTCTATAGTTCCCTTTCCTCTAGTTCGGGTCTCCATCACAGTACTACATAGCTATATCTGGTAGTGTAGTTATTATTGTCCTGATGTACATGTCCATGGCAACTGGCGCACAGACCAGGCTAGTCTAGTATAAGTAGCTAGTGATGTATGGTAGAATACCTTACCTCAACAATAGTTTGAGCTTCTGGGCTATCCATCACTCTAACTTAAGATACCTCATCTACTATATTTAAGTGTGTTCTGGTGTGCCTCTGAGTGACACCCTTACAGACCTGTAAGGGTGTCACTCAGAGGCAAGTACCCTTCAAGCTATTGGATAGTCCCGGAAGCTAAGTTGAGATTCAAGTAAAGTATATCTACAACAGCTCGCTAGTATATATACTTCTATACTAGACGATCACACGCACTATCACATGAGCACATGGATCAGTAATCACAATGTTCTAATAATAGATAGAAGGCGTCGCCCACATGATACAGACAGAGAGAAGATAGGAACGATAGAAATGCATATACATACTGTTACCAGGCTACTAATAGAACAGACCCTCAGTTCTGACTAAGCATCACCCTAGATGTCCCCTTACAGATTTCATTAATTACCCATAAATAGTCATCTGTTCTTTTTTTAGAACAAAGGACAGCCTCCATAAGGTTAAGTTATTACTATTTACAGCACAAAGGCACTACCATATGTAGAACAATAGGTAGTAGCATGTGATGATTTGTCCTAGTGCACAGACCATCACTTTTATGTATATAAGGACTCAGTCTGAGAATTAGACCTTAGACTTAACAACATTTTTTGTTACTTGTCTAACTTTGTATTTTTGAACTCTTTAAAGTATCAAAGCACCCATCACAAATAGTAAGTGACCATTTGTGATAAGCATATAGACCATGTAGTAATTATATAAGTAGTGTACAGAAAATAATGAAAACTCTATTGAGTTTTCCTTGTCAACTTGGACTTGGAGGGTGATTAAGTCATCTAGACTAAGTCACTATAATACCAGCCAATAAAAGATATAATTCTATTGTCATAATTAATGATATCAACAAATTCCTAGTAGAAAACATCAAAGCACAACACTTGAAGGTTATAGCAATTAGATGGAAAACTATGTCTTATATACTAGATCAGACCAATGAGCATCTAACCTACTCATCTTCTCAGATATACTCCCAAGCATTATTGTACCTCGACATAATGTTCTAGCTAAAGAGAATAAAAAATAGTACAAAATAGAGATTATAGGTATTTAAACAAGTCTTTAGAATGGTATCAAAGGCACATTTCTATCCTAACAAATCCACTCACATCTTTGTGAAAACAACCCAGAATATACCAAGACCAATGTAATATTACTATCACACTGAACTAGGCCTCCAACAGAGCTTGGTATGTAAGGTTTTTCTTTTATAGTCTTTGCAGTAGACAATAAGAACTAGTATACTCATCTCCTGAAAAATATCTATATACTGGCAGCCTGGGATAAAATAGTTTATATGCATGAGTAAATGGACTGTCCTTCTATTATTTAGTGCCAAAAGTACTGGAAATTTGGACACTATGTAACTAACTGCAACTCAACAACAAAATGCTACATTTGTCATAGTGACCATAAGGAATTACAGCACCCACAAGCTTACACAAAATGTACTAATGAGACTAACATGGTCATAAATAGTAATAACTCATGCATGTATACCAATCCAAGCTGTATAAACTGCAAAACAGAAAGAATAGATGGCTGCACTCATCTCTTAAACTGGGCCAGATGCTCAACATACCTCTGAAAACTTGGTAAAGCTTGTGAATAACCAAGAAATACAGTAAAAGGAAAAATAGCCAAAAGACCAACAACTTAGAAAACTACAACACAATCCACTCAACAAGGAAGCTGGTATGTAATCCTAGAGATAGCAACTCTATCTATTAACATTGTAATCTCAGAAGCAAGAACAATAAACATTAGGGACATAAATCTAAAGAAAGCTCAACAAACCATAGCTAAAGTCACTAATATCCTTTGCTAATGATCAAACAATCCAACAACAACCTCCCTACAAAACTAGTTATAGCAATCCAACTTAACTGCAATAAGAAAGAATATACAATTTATGCCTTATGTTATGAGAGCTCCAAAAAGAAAATAACTTTTCATGCTTTTAAGCAGTTGATTCATAATCTCAAGGCATATAATGGGGTAAATCTATAAATAGCACAGTAACCTTAAGTAAGCCATATTATGTGATTAGGTCAGGTAATTGTAGAATATTCCAGAAAGACATATAATCACAGGACTTTAGCACACAGACTATATAAGAATAATATAAGTAGTGTGTAGAATACAATTGGTATATTCTGGAAATCTAACAATTATGTAATTTATTTCTCCTAGTAATTCTCCTAAAATTATAAATAGTAGGATAGCGTAGTAGACTATTCTTCTCCTATTCTAGACTTACTATAAGTACTGAATAGTTACAGTGTATTTTCTCAGTTTGTAAATTAATGTCATCTGGTCCTAATCCTATCCCTGTCCACTCTAGTTCCTATTATACTTTCTTAGAACCTCTGTTCTAATAACTTCCCTCCACTCCAAAATAATCAACTAACCTCATGACTGAAGACTAGGGCGCAACATATAAGTTGAAGCTAAGGTCCTTTATTAAGTCATATTCCGCTCTGACGTCTTTTTGTTTGCTAGAGTCTTCTTTTTGGATTCTCCACTATTACTAAGTACTATCTATTCTCCAACATTGTCATGCCAGACAGCTGTTCAGGCAATAAAAGTGATATTTTTCACTATAATAATAAAAATAACCAGCTCAAAAGACAAGTTTAGCCTCCTAGAGATATTCCTTAGATGCCTAGTTGTAGACTTGAGCATACCACTTGAGTAGCAAAGTAGTGGCTGTGACCACCACTACAGAAACCTCATAAAGATTATCCAGAGAATTTTATAATAGATTTATAACAGAACTCCTCTCTAGAGTGCTCTTAAGAGTGAAAAAGACCTTAAGAGATAGTTTTCTAACAGAATGATGTCATATCTTGGTGGCAGTGACTTATTTATAACATCTAGGTTACCATCAGAGCAGGGCCATCATTGCTAATGGCTAATTATAGCAAGAACTAGCAAGATGAGTCTTCTCAAGGACTATATTACAAATCTAACAGAAGAAGACTAAGACTTGAAGATATGATGAGGTATAGAGAAGTAGTAGAAGGACTAGAGAGGTCAGGAAGAGAGATCAGATAGAGAAATAGAAAAAGAGATCAGATAGAGAAATAGAAAAAGAGGTATTTGATAAAGATAACATGCTCAAGAGCAAGATAACTCGAGATCACCACCTCTTTCTATGGCCCAGCAAAAGGCTTGAGAGTTATACATTATTTAGAGAAGAACCCCTGGAGTAGGATTAGAGAAGTAGGGAGTAGTAGCCAAGTAATCGGGAGAAGTGCCATCTTATCATTTTATTCTTATTATCTTTGGGAATTTGGAAGTTTTCTTTGTTTCTTTTCTTTTGTTGTATCATTGTTTTGTAATCCTAATAAAATACTCTAGGGCACAGAAGAGATAAGAATACTCTTCCTCCCCCATTATCTCTTCTTCTGTTGCTCTAGAGCTAAAAGGCTATTTGTAATGATCAACCTCATTGTCTTCAGGTGTTCTACACATGGACTGCTTCTTTGTTTCATATTACTTCATATATCTAATGGCCCAGTCAGCACCTCACTAGTGGGACATGTTCTTTACTCAACAGACCTCATGTCTGCTATATGTTCTCCTTATGACTACCTTATGGTACATAGGTATATATATAGTAGATACTCTTCTATATTTCTTACACTTTACCAATTGTATCATTCCCTTCCTTTCTCTACTCTTAATTCATCCTCGAGTCTTTACTTAAGTGTTGTAACCTGAGTTACTCCTTAAGATCTATTACAAGAGGTCACTTACTTGTTTTGTGATGAACTGAGTATAGATTCAAAGAGCTTATAAGCAGAGTTAGGCAAGCAACAAAAGATGTTGTTAAGTCTGAGGTCTAATTCTCAGACTATGAGTCCTTATATACAGAAAAGTAATGGTCTGTGCACTAGAACAGATCATCACATGCTACTACCTATTGTTCTACATATAGTAGTGCCTTTGTGCTATAAATAGTGATAACTTAACCATATGGAGGCTGTCCTTTGTTCTAAGAAAAGAACAGATGACTATCTATGGGTAATTAATGAAGTCTATATACAAACATTAAGGCCTTCATATCTCCACTAATATTAATTACCTCAGCACCTTTTAGGCTCATTCTGAGTAGTATTAAGAGGGCTTCTCTGATGCCTAGAAGCAAAGCTTAGATCATGGCAGTTTCCGAGATATTGGTGATTTAATAAATGGTACTATGGTGGTTACCAGTTAATCTGCCTAATATCTCGACTATTATTGATCACCTCAAAACATGACTAGTGTCTATCGAAAGGTCTTTTCAAGGGCTTTCCGTAGCCATTGAGACCGTGAGAATCAATGAAGAATTGATGGAGATATGGCCGAATGAAGTTTGTGACAAGATCATAACACTATTTGAGTGATTTAAGATTTTCTCTTGTGTCTGCTTTATGAAAACTTTATAAAACTTCCCTTGAAGGGAAACTCAAGCCTCAACAGACTTGGGCATTTGCTTACGCTAGAAGCTAACCACTTACTACATGTTTTTGGAGTAGGCTTCTAGTTGTATAGTCTGCTGAAGTAGAGTCTGCACAATGGCACAGGAGTTCTAGGTAGTACTGCTGTATCAATAGTGAGCCAGGCTACTAGACTAGATAAGGGCAGTAGTGTCACAGTGTGAGATAGACACATGCTTTAGAGATTCTACTATGGTGAGAGTTCTCTTGAGTGGATACTAAAAACATTTCTTTTCTTCTTAGGTTTCTATTAAATATATTTTGGCTATTCTTTGGATATTCTCATTTAGTAAACTCTCTATTATTTGATTTATCTCCCTAGTGTCTACTTGTTTAGTGTACAATTATAAAGTAGTTTAGAGATTTTGTCTTTCTGATCTTGTTTTCACCTTTGTTTCATGATCAAACCCTTTGATCTCCATCAACATAGTACAGTACATTGTTCCAGGGTATACTTCTATCTATTACTCTGCTCCTCTATCCTCTGTCAATTCTATCTTTGACAACAATAGAGAATTCTATCAAGTTCTTTCTGAACATCTATCTGGATAAACTCTAAGTCTTCATAACTTAATGTTAATATAAGAACTCAATTTTCAACAGTGACCTCATACCTCACAGCCTTATTAACCACTTACACTCTTATCATTCTCACTAGTAAGCACAGCATTCACAAATATCTTGGATAGCAGGCCCTAGTTGTAAAGGGGACTTCTTAGTCAGTTAGGGACTAAGAAAGAAGACTAGGTACCAAGTCTAGGTATCTTGCTTAAGTCTTGATCTTACAACTAGATATTGTTTTTTATACTCTTCTTTGTATAAACTCTGTGCAGTACTCCATTATGGGTAGTACATGCAAAAGATTGGTGGTAATTTCTTAAGAAGCTACTTAGAATAGGGGTTCTCTTTTTAGAGGCAATCATATAACAATATTATTAGGGTAGTAGTTAGTAAGGCAATAGAATTCCAAACAGATAAAGATTATGCACTCTGTTGGACATAACTTTAGATAGTAGCCCTAGAGAAGGAAAGTTTATTAGAATACACATCATTATCCCCATCTCTATCACCTTTACCACTACTACCACCATACAATGAAATGTCAAGACAGTGTCAAGACAGTAATAACAACAACAACAAGAGAAATCTTCTATGACATCTATCTCTTACTAATAACTACCAACCAGAAAAGAACAACTCCTCTCTATAATCATCACCTTGCAGTAGCAGGTCAACAATATGCTTCTCTAACAGCAGGGGAGTAGAGTAGAGGTTGTAAGACCACTAGTGTTTAGTAGAAAGGTAGGTGCATTTATAAATGTAGTATAAGAGGATAATATCTAGAACATCACTTAGTAAGTTCTGAGGGCCTGAATCTACTAGTGGCTCATTGACAGTTCATATATATTATGTTCCCATTGTTCTTGGCTTCTTCTATTTGTATCATGCAGTACAATGTCTTTTATTCTATATTTAGGACAATGTGCAATTATAAATCAGTGCCTGGTACCTAGTGCCTGTGTATCTGGCTATCTGTTATAGTATATATATTAGCAAGTATTTGTAGATATACCTCACTTGAATCTTACACTAGCTTCTGGAACTATCCACTAGCTTAAGGGTAATTGCCTCTGAGTAGTTCCCTAACATGTAGCCTACTTATATTTGAAAATAAAAATAATAAAAGAGGTAGCAATGACCTAGATTGCATAGATGTTGTTATATGTGCAAGAAGGAGTGGTAGAGGTATAAAAAGACAACTTGTTAGACAAGCTAGCCAAAAAAGAGTCAGAAGTGAAAACAGTAGAAGAGCTATTCAAGAAGATTTGGAATAAGTTTAGGGAAACAACAAAAGAAGAAAGAAAAGTAGAGCAATCAAGAACAATAGAACAGGAGTGGAGGTCCTGGAATGAATATGTTCAGGAATTTAAAAAAGTTACCAGAAAGAGCAGCTATAAAGAAAGGCTCTTCATTGAAGAATTCAAAAAAGACCTGAATGAGGCTATTAGAAAAAAGCTTGTAAAGACAAAAAGTTTACTAATCACTATTAGAAAGTGACAAGAGAGGGCAGTAAGATTAGACAAAAACCAAAGACAAAGTAGAACAAAAGAGAGGTTATTAGAGAAGAACATGGCATACCCTAGGAGAAATATACAGCCAAGAGAGGAATATAAGAGAGGATCATATAGAGAAAAAGGAGAGCAGATAATATAAAGAACAGAGAATAACAGTGAAAGATATTGGGGAGGAGAGCCAAGCATGCCAAATTAAGAAGAAAGCCAAACAGGTCTATAAAGAGACTCTAATACAATAGATGTGGACAAAGGAAGGATGTTATGAGAGCTCTAAAAAGAAAATAGTTTCCCATACATTTGAGTACTTAATCCAAAACCTTAAGTCATACAATGAGGTTAAGATATAAATAGTAGAGAAACTTAGGTAATCAGATTACATGACAAGATCAGATGATTATAGAATATTCTGGAAGAATATATGATCATGGACTAATAGTAATACAGCCACTGTAAAATAGTATAAGTAGTAGTCTAATCCAACAAAGAACCCTATCAAGTTCTTCTTGAACATCCACCTAGGGTAATTACTAAGAATTATCACAGTCCTTCAATAACAAAAGAGAAAAAACAGGACATGCTATGTATGCAAGAAATAGAGCCATATAGCAAAAAATTGTTGGAAAAGATAAAGGAAAAAGAAACAAGCAGTAGAGATGCTACTATCATGACTTGGCAAAATGGCTAAGTTATTATTTATATTTACTTTTCTTTTTACTTTTCTTTTGGACTTACTACATAGAAAAGAGTGTGGGAAAGTATTACATCACAAAGTGTTATGAGTCACAGTCACATGATAGAAAGTCATGAGTCATGTCACATGATATCACATAGCAAGTCATATAATAAGTGTAGAAAAGTAGTACACAGACCTTGTAATAATTGTATAAGTAGTATAGAAAATCTAATGAAAATTCTATTGAGTTCTCCTTGTTAACTTGGACTTGGAGTAGGTTTAAGTTGTCTTAACTAGAGCTTTACAGCTGCAGGAGTTGACAAAAGACAATGAAGAACAGTAAGCTCTTGACTAGTCTTTAATAATCTGTATAGTATGTTACATCCAGAAAAACTAGGAAATAAAATAAATTTTACTAATAACACTGAGAGAGTACGAGATGTATAGCAATTATTAAAACTGCTAAGAGAAGTTTGGATGAAAATAGGAAACTGAAAAGCCATAAGGGAGTAATAGTAAAAGCATTGTTAGATAATGGAGCAATAGGTCTATTTATGAATATAGTCTTTGCTAAAAAAAGGTGTTCAGGATAAAAAACCCTTTATTAGTAAGAAACATAAATAGAACAGTAAACATAGAAGAAGCGATAATGCACTAAGTAAAATACAATATGTTTTTTAAGAGATATATAGAAAGAGCAAGGATAGACATATGTAACCTAGGCAAAACAGAAGTGATACTAGGTATGCCATGGTTAGCAATGCACAACCCAGAAATAGATTGGAAAAAAAAGGAAGTCAAAATAATGAGGTATCTACCCATATATGGAAAAAAGAAGCAGAAAATAGAGAGAAAAGAGGTAAATAAAATAGAGAAAGAAGAAGACTTGAAGATACTTAAAAAACTAGTGTCCAAAAGGTTTTGGAAGTAGAAAAGGGTCTTCAGAAAAAGGAAGTTGGAAAGAATACTAGTATAAAAGGCCTAGGATCATGTGATAGAGTTGAAAGAAAGGTTTGTGCAAAAAAAGGGGAAAGTATATTCATTGTCAAAAGAAAAAAAGGAAAAGGTACAGACATTTGTAAAGGACTAGCTAAGGAAAGGGTATATCTGACCCTCTAAATCACTCCAAACTTTGCCAGTACATTTTGTAGCAAAAAGGAATAGGAAATGGAGAATAATGTAGGACTATCAACACATAAACCAGTAGACAATAAAAAATGAGTACTCTTTGTCTCTCATAATAGACATATTAAATGGAGTAAGAAAGAGAAAAGTGTTCACAAGACTAGATCTAAGATGGGGATATAATAATATTAGAATCAAGAAAGAAGACAAATAGAAGGCAGTGTTTACAACACATATTAGAGCCTATAAACCCACAGTCATATACTTCAGACTAACTAACTTTCCTGCTATTTTTCAAACAATGATAAACAATCTTTTCTAGAATTTCATAAATTAAAGAAATACTGCAACATTCATTAATGACATCCTAGTAGCTATGGACACAGAGAGAGAACATGATGAATTAGTAGAAAAAGTATTAAAGAGGTTAGAGAAAAATAACCTATTCATAAAACCAAAAAAGTATAAATGGAAAGTAAGAGAAGTATAAGGGCGTCACTTAGAGGCAATAACCCTTCAAGCTAATGGATAGTCCTAGAAGCTAAGTTGAGATTCAAGTGAAGTATATCTATGACAGCTTGCTAGTATATGTACTTCTACACTAGACGATCATACACACTATCACATAAGCACATGGATCAGTAATCACAATGTCCTAATAATTGATAGAAGGCGTTGTTCACATAATACAAACAAAGAGAAGATAGAAACGATGGGAATGCATACACATACTGTCACTGGGCCACTAATAGAACAGACCCTCAGTCCTGACTAAGCATCACCCTAGATGTTCCCTTACAAGAAGTAGAATTTCTGGAAGTAGTAATCAGTCCAAGAGAAGTAGAGATGTAAAAAGAAAAAAGAAAAGAAATATTGAACTAGCCAGCACTCAGAAACATTAAGGAGGTGCAAAAGTTTTTAGGTCTCACTAACTGTTACAGAAGGCTTATCAAAGACTTTGCAAAAATAGCAGCCCTATTACATACACTGGTCAGAAAAGAACAAAAGTGGAAATAGGAAAAGGAACAGAAAAAGATGTTTGAAAGATTAAAAACAATGTTCATTACAGAACCAGTTTTAGTTATCCTAGACATAGACAGAGAAATGAGAGTAGAAGCAGACACATTAGACTATGCAACAGGAGAAGTACTATTAACAAAAAGTAAAGATAAAAGGTGAAGGCTAATAGTTTTTCTTTTTAAAGTGTTAAACACTACAGAGCAAAACTACAAAATCCATGATAAAGAGATACTAGTAGTTATTAGATGTCTGGAAGCATAGAGGTATTACCTAAAAGAAGCAAAACTAAAGTTTGAAATTTGGACAGACCACAAAAATCTCCAGTATTTCATAACAAGTCAAAAGCTGAATTGAAAGCAAGCAAGATGGGCCTTATATTTATTGCAATTCAACTTTATATTAAAACATGTTCTAGAAAAAAGCATAGGTAAAGCCAATGGACTAAACAGGAGACCAGATTAGCAGGAAAGAGTAAAGAAAAATAATGAAGACCAGACATTGATAAAGCCAGGATGGATCAGAGGAGCAGAAATGCTAGTAAAAGAAGAGAACTTAAGAAAAAGAATCCAGAAGGCACAGGAGAGAAATGAAAGGGTAGTAAAAGTGGTAGAGAAATTAAAAAGGGCAGAAATAAAATCATTGAAAAATAAGGAGTAGTGTAAGGGGACCCCTCACACATGACCCCAGAGCACCCCCCATTGTCTCCCAACATAATTTCATTGTGCAACCCCTGGTTACCAAAGAATTGAATGCAAGGGCATTTTAGTATATATTGTAGATTATTTCTTCTAGGAGCCTCATCTAATTCTCTGAGGAATCTCCTGGAGGTGAGTTGTAACATATTCCATACTATAATTTAACTGAGGAATCTCCTGGAGAGTACTCCACTCCAGTCGCCCTCACAAGTAGCAAATAAAAGATAGAGTAGTTATGAAAGAAAAGCAAATGTATATACTAGAAGAAAAACTAAGGGAAAAAGTAATCTAACTATACCATGATACTCTGGTAGGAGGGTATGAGAAGAGATGGAAAACAACTGAGCTGGTTACATGAAATTATTGGTAGCTAAGAGTAACAAAAGAGATTAGGAAATATATGGAGGGATGTGATGTATATTAACAGTATAAAAACAGAAGTGAGGCCCCAGCAGGAAAACTAATACCCAATGCCATTCCAGAAAAACCATGGAGTCACATATCAGCAGACCTCATTATTAAACTACTATTAGCTCAGAGATATAATGCAATTTTAGTAGTGTGCAATTGATTCAGTAAAATAGTATATTTCATAGCAATTACAGAAAAAACATTGGCAAAAGGACTAGCTAGGCTATTTCAGGACCATGTATGGAAACTGCATAGACTTCTAAAAAGTATCATATTAGATAAAGGAGTACAGTTTACAGTGGAAATAATGAAGGAGCTAAATAGTTTACTAGGAATTCAAACAAAACTATTGACAGCATACCATCTGCAAATGGATGGACAGACAGAGAGAGTAAACCAGGAGCTAAAACAATATTTAAGGGTCTTCATCAACTACCAACAAGAGCAATGGCCTGACTGGTTGGGAACTACCAAATTTACTTATAATAACAAAATCTATTTAGTAACAAAGATTTCTCCTTTTAAGACAAACTATGGTCAAAATCCAAGAATGGAGTTTAAGGGAAGAAAGAAGGAAAAGTACAAAGCAGCAGAGAAGTTTACAAAAAGGATTAAAAAAATTCAGAAAAAGACAAAAGCAATGTTAAAGAAAAGATGAAAAAATTTGCAGATAGAAAATGAGGAGAAGGGGAAGAATACAGAATAGAAAACTTAGTACTGCTAAGCATGAAAGATTTGAAATGGCAAATAAAAGGGAAAAAATTGAAAAAACTGACGGAATACTTTATAGGACTTTATAAAGTCAAAGGGATCATCCCAAGTAACATAATAGAATTGAAACTACCTAAATTTATTAGAATACACCCTGTAGTTAATATGAGTTGAGTACAATTGTACAAACCTCAAGTGGATGGGCAAAAGATACTACCAAAACTAGTCATTATTAAAAGAGAAAAAAAATTTAAGATAGAAAAAATACTGAACAAGAAAATGGTAAAAGGAAAGAAAAAGTTCTTGGTCAAATGAAAGGGGTATACAGCAAAAGAAGACACCTGGGAGAGCAGAGAAAATCTAGAAAACGCAAAAGAACTAGTAAAAGAGTTTGCAAGGGAATATGAAGAAGAGACCAAAGAACTCAGGCATATCACAAATGGTTACTTACTATTTAAGATGGGTGCTTTAATACTTTAAAGAGGTCAAAAATGCAAAGTTAGATAAGTGACAAAAGATGTTATTAAGTCTGAGGTCTAATCCTTAGACTATAAGTCCTTAAATACAGAAAAGTGATAGTCTGTACACTAGAACAGATTATCACATGCTACTATCTATTGGTCTATATATGGTAGTGCCTTTGTACTGTAAATAGTGATAACTTAACCTTATGAAGGCTGTTCTTTGTTCTAAGAAAGAACAGATGACTATTTATGGGTAATTAATAAAGTCCATATGCAAACATTGAGACCTTTATATCTCCACTAATATTAATTGCCTCAGCGTTTTTTTAGGCTCATTCTGAGCAGTATGAAGAGGGCTTCTCTGATGCCTGAAATTAAAGCATAGATCATGGCGGTTTCCAAGATATTGGCAATTTAATAAACAGTACTATAGTGGTTACTAGTTGATCTGCCTAATATCTTGGCCATTACTGATCGCTTTGAGACATGACTGGTATCGATTGAAAGGTCCTTTCAAGGGCTTTTGGGTGCCATTGAGACCGTGGGAATTGCTGAAGAACTGATGGAGATATGGCTGAATGAAGTTTGTAACAGTCCTGATCTATATTCTCTTAGCAATGGGTGCACAGACTGGCTAGTCTAGTATATATATAGCTAGTGGTGTATGGTAGAATACCTTATCTCAACATTGATTGGAACTCCTGGGCTATTCATTGTTCCTTCTTAAGTCTGCCCTCTTCACTAACATCAGGTGTGGTTAGAGTTGCTATTGAGTGACCTCTTACAATTTAGTAAGATGGAGTTGGATGAGTCAGACAGGAATGGGAATCAGCAAGAATGAATTCTGGTAGCTTGAGACAATGAAACTAAGTTTTACAATACTAGAGAGTCTACTTGTACTAAGAGCTATACAGTTCTTGGCAGTGTCAGAAAGTTTAGGTAATCCTATGTTGAATGTCGACAGTGTCACAGTGTTAACACAGAGTTGTGAAGACTTAGAGTTCACCCTAGATAGATGTTTAAGAAGAACTTAATAGAGTTCTCTATTATATTCTGTACACTACTTATACTATTTTTTACATGGTTTGTGCACCAAAGTCCTGTGGTCACATGTTCTTCTAGAATGTTTGAAAATCACCTGACCTAATCATGTGATATGGTTTAGTTAATTTTCCCATACTATTTATAGTTTTATCCTGTTATATATCTTGAGGTTGTGGATTAACTGTTCAAATGCATGGGAAGTTATTTCTCTTTTGGGGCTCTTATAACACCCAGGGGCATAACAGGACCTATGTCTCCTTGTCTCCTTTATTTTGTGGACCTACTGC
>Ga0153961_1000287_pt1 | contig 14464 bp, 10 predicted proteins | sample TSFL045MetaG_FD_104748 | JGI IMG/M metagenome (GOLD analysis project Ga0153961, IMG submission 104748) | Attine ant fungus gardens microbial communities from Florida, USA - TSFL045 MetaG | ecosystem: Host-associated > Fungi > Mycelium > Unclassified | place: USA: Florida, Withalacochee...
GATGAGTATGTTATTATCTAATTCATTAGGTGCTTAGTAAGCACATAGTTGTGCCACACTAAGAAACCTCAGTTCAGCACTTACAGGAACTGAGGATTCATTTCTGACAGTTTCCACCAATCTCTGACCACAATAAAATAGTTATGATCATTCATTGTTCATTTTTTCTTTTGATAACCTGCCTGGAAGATTGATGTTTGTCTTTGGGCTACATATTTGCCATTAATAGCCTTCTGGAACACAGATTATTCTTTCCATTCATGTCGAGTGTGTTCACATGCATTGTCTATGTGACCTCAAAGTTTTATTACAAGTCTAGATACAATTAGCTACCTTTATATTGTGGGGGTAGCTGTTGGGCTACCTGTAGACTGATAGTTTTGTTGAATGGTACATTTTGAGACCAGTGTCGCGAAATGATATTCTTGTTATGGAATGACATCGAGTTGTCTTGGAAACTCCATTTGCTGGAGCATTTGTTTCAGATATTTACATATGATATGGGATTGTAGTTACATTTTAATTAAATCTTTCTGTCTTTCTCTCTTTTCCCCTGCACTCAATTTATTTTGCTGCGACAACCAGCTTGGAATTCCCTCAATAGCCGGGACTGTTGTCAATTTAATTGCGTCTTCATTCCATCACACAAAATTTCTCTTAGTCATTGCAATAATTTTTTGTATGATATAAAAACATACTCACATTTCTCAAAGGATGCAGAACATGAAGCTGCAACCGGCACAGAAAATGCACTGAATCCATACATGGAACCATTTTTGATGTAACAATTATTCAAAATGATTATTTTTCTGCTCACTGCTTTTAGGTTGACTGACTTTGCTATCTGCTTTATACTGGCCCAGAGAATATTCTATATTGGATATAAAAGGTAGTCAGTAGTGTTGCAGAAACCTAGTCGCATGTTGGTTTGACTTGGAATAAAGCATATTCCGTTGCAAACCAATGAGTGAATATAACAAATTACAAAGCTTATATACTAAAAAATATTCCAGAAGCTTCCACTGTATCATGGTGTCGGCTTGATTTCCCAACAGGTAGCACATGCTGTACATATTGGAGACACAGGAACAGTGAGTGTTCCTTGCCATCAAGGAAGCCGCTAATTATCTACAATAGTACGATTTTCCATTGCCTTGGAGCTAGATCAGACCTGTTGGTGAAGAAACAGCTGAAATGGGAGAGTCTGTTAGGGCACTGGTTCACACTTTAGGCGAATGACCCTTTGAGCTAATGAATAGATCCGGAAGCTAGAGTGATATTCAACTGAGGTAGATCTATGACAGCCGACTAGTACTTATACTACTAGGTAGCCAGGCACCGTTCTCATAGTACCTGACCGACGTTCTCACTAAGTCCAATAATAGGTTTATAGGAATACACAAGATGTCAATCATGAGAGAAGGAAGAAGAGAGTGGGAATGTGATCAGAGAGACGATGGCTCCTAGGTGGGATCAATACACCTAACATTGCATCAACCAATACTCTCAAAGAGATCGAGAAAGATTTACCAGCTGTAGCCTTATTACAGGGCACTTCATCCTCCCCAGATCTTCTGATTGCGCAATCAACAATTGAACTCTGTACTATACCAGTGAAGTTAGAAGGAAATGTAGAGGTAGAGGCAATCCTTGATGATGACTCACAAGTAATTTCTATCCACTGAGATGTCTAGGAAAAACTTAAATCTCCAATCCACACCAACCAAGCTATGACTATGGAGTCAGCAAATGGATCTCGCGATAGGACAATGGGACTTTTGCCAAACCTTCAAGTCATTATTGGAGAGTGTGATTTCTATCTCCAGGTCCAGGTCATTGAAAGTGCCTCATTTTAAATGCTTCTTGGACACCCATTCTTTACACTCGCACAAGCAAGCACCCGACATTTCTTCTCAGGTGACTCTCACATTACCCTACTTGACCCAAACAGTGCCAAGGCTGTCACTCTACCCACTCATCCACGTGTCTGTCCTGTCTCGGATTTTCAATAATCGATGATTCTACTAGCAGTAGAGGAGATAAATCTAGTATTATACATCAGCAAAACGTTATCACAATTTCCACCTCATCTCTGATGTCTATCCAGAAATTATCCTGTTTCATGTTATCCCCAATTTCATTCACATCTATCCCTTTTGAGCCCCTTGTACTTCCCAAAGATATATACGAGATTTCCCTCTGCTACCTTGAACAGTCTCTAGATTCAGTTTCCTCACTTGCATATAAGAAAACAGCTAATCAAATCAAACCAGTTGCTATGACACTCCCAGAAGACTTCTGGATCATACGACGCATTCCCACCGACCCACTTGAAACACTACCAGAGATCTCCTTTAACCCACCCAACTTCTCTCCAGGAGAATGCTATACTCTCGAATGTAAATCTGCTATGAATGTAAACCAGGAACAGTTTTTATGGCCAGAAGAAGAAAAACTTGTACACTATCTTATCAAATTACAGGAGTTCGCATTTGCCTGGACAGAAGATGAGAAAGAAAAATTTTCGTCAGACTACTTCGACCCAGTAGTCATTCCTACTGTCGAACACATACCATGGAGCCTTAATAATATTCCTATTCCCCCAGGCATCTTCTCTCATGTTGTTGAAATTATCAAAGGGAAACTAGCTGCAGGAATCTATGAGCTATCTAATTCCTCTTACCAGTCACGCTGGTTCTGTGTCCTGAAGAAGGATGGAAAATCACTCCAACTTGTGCATGACCTTCAGCCACTAAATTCAGTGGCTATCAAAGATGCAGGCCTTCCTCCTATAGTAGAGCAATATGCCAAGTCGTTCGGAGGATGTGGATGTTATGGAGTTTTTGACCTAATGGTTGGATTTGATCAGCATGCATTAGTACCCCAGTCTCGAGACCTTACCACATTCCAATCCCCACTTGGGACCCTACGACTCACATCTATCCCTATGGGTTATACCAATTCAATGCAGATTCAACACGGGAACTTGACCTTTCTCCTACAAGATGAGATTCCTGATACTGCTGTTCCTTTTGTTGATGATGTTCCGGTCAAAGGTCCTCCTATACACTATGAAACTGGGCTCAACTCCTTTGAGACAATACCTGAAAACCCAGGTATCCATCACTTTGTCTGGGAACACCTTCAAAACGTCAACTGTATCCTTCAACGCATTCGACATGCAGGTGGCACATTTTCAGCAGCTAAGTCCCACATTTGTACCCCCTCTGCAGTCATTGTTGGACACCTATGCACCTATAATGGTCACCTTCCTGACACAGCTCAAGTTCAGAAGATTGTGGACTGGCCAGTATGCAAATCACTTACCGAAGTCTGGGGCTTCTTAGGAACAGTTGGAACTATTCGCATCTTCATCAAAAACTATACTACCATTGCTCACCCCTTGGTTCATCTCACTCGCAAGAATGTAGAGTTTACCTTTGGAAAAGAAGAGTTAGTGGCCATGGAGAAGCTAAAGGGGTTAGCGAAGGACTCATCTGCGATTCGAGCAATCGACTATGCTAGTGGGTGTGAAGTTGTCCTTGCTGTGGACACATCCTACATTGCTGTCAGGTATATCCTGTCTCAGATAGAAATAGACGGAAAGTGATACCCTTCATGATTTGGGTCATTGATGTTATCAGAAAGAGAGAGTAGGTACTTACAGGCAAAACTCAAGCTCTTTGGTCTTTTTTGCGCATTGAAGGATTGTTGGATATAGATTATTGGTGTGAAGAACTTAGTTGTTGAGGTTAATGCTAAGTATATAAAGGGTATGATCAACAATCCCGATATATAACCAAATGCTACAATCAACCATTGGATTTCGGCCATCCTTCTCTTTGATTTCTGACTTCGCCATATTCCAGGACATGCTCATGGCCCAGATGGCCTGTCTCAGTGACCAAGTGCACCTGAGGATCCTAGAGATAATGACGACTATGAGGACTGGATCGATACTGTAAATTCTTTTATAATCAATCTTTCCTCAACAAGCTTTTACTTTAACAAAGGGAATCATAACGTACCACACTTGCCAGCAACACAGCCATTTAGCATAATAGCTCCAGCTACAGAACCTACTCAGGCCTTGCCTCTCCCATTTGGTGCTACAGTGGCAGTCTACCCAATCGCCTCCTTGCCATTGGCTACAATGATTCCCCAGTCCAACAAGGCAAAGGCAAAGGATGATGAGTTAAAAAGAGTAGCGGAATTCCTGGTGGACCCAACGCAATGAGAAAGAATGAATACAAAAGAGTTGAAGGTCTTAATCAGAAAAGCCTCTGGCTTCTTTGTTGTGGATGGACAGCTATGGAAAAAGGATCCTAGAATGAGGCATAAGTTAGTGGTTGAGGAAGGAAAGCGATTGGGAATACTCAGACAAGTTCACGACGAGCTTGGTCACAAAGGTATCTTTACAACCCATACACGCATACTTGAACGCTTCTGGTGGCCATACTTTGATGACAACATCCGTTGGTACCTAAAAACCTGCCATGAATGTCAAGTGTGATCAACACAACATCTATATATACCACCTACCATTCTTACTCCCCTCTTTTTATTTCGCAAGGTATATATCGACACAATGCTGATGCCTAGATCCAATAGTTTCCGTTATATTGTACATGGCCGTTGCTCTCTTTCCTCCTATCCAGAATGGCGTATGCTATGACATGAGAACAGTCACACCCTAGGATCTTTTGTCTTTGAGAATATCCTATGTCGTTGGGGAGCAGTTGAAGAGATAGTCACAGATAATGGCCCTGCATTTGTCCAAGCAGTTGAGTACCTCTCAAAGCAATACCATATAAACCATATCCGCATCTCACCTTACAACTCTCATGCCAACGGTCCTGTTGAACGATGCCATTTCAATGTCTGAGAATCCCTCATCAAAGCTGGTAATGGAAAAGAATCTTCGTGGACTGCGGTTGCACCCTCTGTATTTTGGGCTGAACAAGTCTCTATCCAGAAGTCTACTGGGTACTCACCCTACTTCCTGGCTCATGGAACCAAGCCTCTTTTCCCTTTCAACCTCTTCGAGGCCACCTATCTGGCCCCTGTCCTCACCGAGCCCATCTCACCTACCGATCTCATTGCATATCACGCAAGACAACTGAAAAAGTGCCCAGAAGACCTTGCTGAAGCAAAACAGAGACTCCTGAAGGCACGCTGGGAGTCAGTTTGTCATTTTGAAGAAGCTCATAAGAACCAGATCAAAAACTTCAACTTTGAAAAAGGGACATTGGTACTGGTTAGGAACTCACATCATGATGATGATATTGGTGGGAAAACTAAGCCATGGTACTTCGGGCCCATGGTAGTAGTACGATGCATGACAGGAGGCTCCTATATCCTAGTAGAAATGGATGGAACAATGTCGAAGCTGTGCTTTGCAGCATTCCGGTTAATTCCTTATCATGCACGTGACTGCAGATCAGTTCCATTCATGCGCTTAATCAGTGAGGACATTGACAAATTCATTGGTGAGACACATAAGCCTAGCAACTGTGCAGACATCTGGCATACTATTCCAGGACCCAATCATCCCCTTTTGCTCCCAAGCTCTTGTAGCTGACTGACGAGGACATCAGTACTAAAAATACCCTCTAGTTGTAGAGATCGGATGCTCATTAACACCAAGAAAGCGTCCTCCTCAACTAAATTCTCATAACTCATTTACCTCTCTAAATTCACATTACTAAATATGGACTAGTCTAGCTGGTAGGAGTACCTATGCAATGAGGACCTCCCCAGTACTCTCTTCAGTTAAGGATAGTCTAAGTAGCTATTTTGTATATAGAGCCCCCTTACTTTGGAGAGAGGGGGCAGTGAAAAATTTTATTAGAAAACCCCTCTTTTCTTTTTATTTTCAATCAGAGTACCTCATCTTGAATTCTACTTGCCGTAATCTTGGGTCAGTAAAGCCAACAACAGACGGACACTGTTGTACTCACAAATCTTACCTCTTAGACGTTGTTATACGTTACAATCTCTTCAACTGGAGCCCACTGTGAGGAGCTTCTGACCCAAGCTCTTTTCAATTACACCAGACCGCACTCTTGCTGAGGAGATTTCCCTTGCTCTCAACAATCCTCTGTCCCTGGTTGATAACTCCTTTGCTGCAACTGCTGAATTCTTTTCCTTTCACCCTCAGCCTTTACTCTTATCTGACTCATCATCATCTCATTCTTCCCTTGGGCTATTAGCCATGACTGACCGACAACTGCAATTCCATACTGTTCGGCCATCATTTGTTCCTGCTCAGTGGTCAGACCATGAAGACCATGAAGATGCTAGTGACTACCATTGTTCCTGGTTTGGAGGTCCTAGACAAGCACCATCTACTCCAGCCAATGCAGGTGATATTCCTCTGCCCACTTACCCTCAAGCCTCATCTATTCCACCACTCACCCGAAGGCCATCATTTATCAGAGTCCCTTTTTCGCCTTTTTGTTCGAGTAGTGTGCATGACTTGTAGATATGAGGGGTCGAAGGTGCAAATATGGTTTCACAAGGTTCAGTCACAAGCCTGCAAGCAATGCTGTGTGAGTGACAGAGGTCAAAACACATTCTCATTGTACCCTCACCATTACAAAGATGATATTCCCCTGACTAATGCCCTCAACAATCTTGCTACTTTGCCTTGATAAGTCTGGGTGTGATCAGTAAGCATGAAAACAGGCTGGGAAAGTGGTTCAATGACTGGTTTGTAACCATCATAGAACCCGCCACATACAAGCAATATCGGCCCTGGGTAGAATTAAGTCAATAAATGCAAGGATGAGTGAATGATATTATGTACCGATAAGACAGATCAAAAAACATGGTGCTCCATGACTGAGAAAGTTGCTGGCATTTGAATTCTTTGCACTGAGGGTAGTGAAAACCCCTATGAGGAGGTCGTAACAGCGAGAAATTTGCATATATGCATCAGACCCTCCATGTCTGAATTCTAGCTTATCCTCATGGAGGGCTATTGGTATATTAGCTTCTCAAATACACTGATCAATCTTGCCATGATGGCCAGATGGGTAAGGTTTCAACTCACAATCTGCCTCTCCCTTCTCGAGAACACTACTAACACATTCATTGAAAGCTTTGCCACGTGATGCTTCATTCTCAAAAGGCTCTCCCATTCTAGAACAAAGTTCCGAGGCAGCAATCTGGATTGCCACAGTTTCAGTTGTTGGCAGGGTACTGGATATTTTATGTTAGAAACGGAGGAAAACGTTATGCAATGTGGTCAATGGAAGACCTCTTGCATTGGGAGGACAAAGACAGAGGATAGGATAGAAGCATGCTCCTGAGCCTCAGGCCAAACCTCGTGCTGTCCAAAGTCAGAGGGTGTTGGGAGGTCATTCTGCAGTTGCCTGACTAGCATTATGAATTTCTCAAAGCGTGCATTGAAGAAGTCCATTATTGTAGAATTGTGTGAGGAAGATCATTCTCAGAACAACTTGAAACATACCATCCTTTCCTGGTGGATTTTGAAGCCGCAAATTCCTATTACTTCTCATTTTTGGCAACCAATGAGTACAATTGTCTATGCCAGCAATCAATAATCGCCATTTGTTGAAGATGTCTTGATTTCCTTTGCAGACCTTCTTCAAAAATCAGTTGACTATGTTGTTGAATTCTGGTTGTAGCGCTTTAAGATCCTCTCCTATGCACTTTGCCTCTTCAATGAGCTTGAAACAGGCAGTGGCCCTTGTCTTCTGTGAGTCAGTACTTGATTTGGTTCCCATCTTCCATGTTCCAGAACTCAATTAGGCCTTTGAATTTGTCTTCTTTGAGTTCGCCTTCTTTGAATAAGAGCTTAATTAATGACTTGATGTATCAAGGACCTCATCTTCTGGAATATATTCTAAACTGGGCATGTGTGTTAGATATGAGCTGTGTATCAACAAGAATGACAGACTTTATCACAATTGATCTCAGACCTGCAACTGGCACATAACTTGTAGCACTAGGAGGCACTGGAAAAAGTCATATGCACTGTGCTCTTGCACACACAAATGTCAGTCTTAGGCTGACTTTTTCTGTAGTCCATGCAATCCTAGTGCTGCAGTCCAGTCAGCCAGCATTGCTCTTTCTCTTGTACTCCATTCACCTGCCTTTGGTTTCCAATCCTGAGACAACCCTGTGAGTCCCCATTAAAAAAAAAAAAGAAGAGGTTGGACATGTCACATCACAAAAACTACAAGATACCTAATTGAGTACTCCAGAATTGATGTGATTACATGAGATTACCAAAGTAAGTACTCTAGGCTGGGACTGTCAGCGACTAAACTCCGATGACTGGAATGAAGCCAACTGTCCCTTTGTTCAGTGTTTGACAAAAAGAACTCGATAGAGTTCCCGCTTGATTCTGTACACTATTTATATATGAATTCTAGCCCTAACCCAATCCTAATGTCCCATGCTTCCTTATGAGTCATTTTGTTCTCATGTGTCCATCGATAAGGAAAATAAATGAAATGAAATATAAATATTGACTTAGCTGTTTTGCCAAGTCATAACAGAGACCAAACCCAAAACTGGTACTCTAGAGAAAAACCAAAGTGTGACCATGACCTAGTGACAGAACAGAGGTGTGACACATGTGACATTTTATGCCCAAAAAAGGGAATTTTGTGACAAGTCTTACCATAAAAAGAAAATCTATACTCCAGACCTGTATGTTCAAAATAGCACTGGAGTATGTACTCCAGAACAACATAGTGCTAGTTGCACCTTAGTCTTTCACACTACCTTTATAGAACTGAGTATATACTTATACTATGTTTGTAAGAACTTAGTTGTGATAACTTAATCCCACTCCTTATCCGAGTTGATAAGGAGAACTCAATGGAGTTTCTATTATTTTCTGTACACTACTGTCAGTGACTAACTTAAGAACCTAGACTAGGATTTAGTTCAGGTAGCTCTTTAGGGTTAGAAGAGAACTCAATGGAGTCTTCTGTCACAGTTGTGCCATAGACCAGTAGTCACATACTGTATGGTTTACCACTACACCAAAAGGGCGACGTTAGCAAGGCTACTTGCTAATGAGGGTCCAGCTATTTATGTAGTTCATTGAACAAGTATTTTGTTATACCTTCATGACACTATTTAGTGATTACTTTTCTGTGATAGTTCTCTGTCACAAACTTCATTTGGCCATATCTCCATCAATTCTTTGACAATTCTTACGGTCTCAACAGCTCCCAAAAGCCCTTAAAAAGACCTTTCGATCGATACCAGTCATGTCTCGAGGCAATCAATAATGGCCGAGATATTAGGCAGATCAACTGGTAACCACCATGGTACCATTTATTAAATCACCAATATCTCAGAAACTGCCATGATCTAAGCTTTGCTTTTAGGTATCATAGAATCCCTCTTCATACTGCTCAGAATGAGTTTAAAATGGTGCCAAGGCAATTAATATTAGTGGAGATATGAAGACCTCAATGTTTGTACATGGACTTTATTAATTACCCATAGATAGTCATCTGTCCTTTTCTTAGAACAAAGAACAGCCTCCATAAAGTTAAGTAATCACATTTTCAAGTACAAAGGCACTACCATATGTAGAACAATAGGTAGTAGCATGTAATGCTCTGTCCTAGTGCACAGATCATCACTTTCCTGTATTTAAGAACTCATAGTCTGAGGATTAGACCTCAGACTTAACAACATCTTTTGTTATTGTCTAAACCCTGCTTGAACTCTTTTGAAGAACTCTTTCTCAAATTACAAATCAAGTAAGTGATATCCTTGCTTCATTCCAGTACACTATATATACATATTCCTACTATTTTTCCTTGTCTATTCTACAAGTTTCTTCAAGTCCAGGGTTCGAATCCAGTCCATGTCATCTTTTCTTAGTCATGATCAAGACAACTTATGACAACTACTTATACAACTACTACATGGTCTGTGCACTACTTTCCCACACTTATTACATGACCCATCATGTGATGTGACACTGTGACTAGGTGACACTTGTGATGTGACACTTTCCCATACTCCTTCCTGTGTAGTAAGTCCAAAAGAGAAAGAAAAGAAAAGTAAATATAAATAATGACTTAGCTGTTTTGCCAAGTCATGACAATGTTGTAAAATGAAACAGTTTCATTTTCCTTTATGCATCTCCATGCTCTCATGTTCTTTTTTTTTCTTTTTCATTGATTATCTAATTGACACTTAGTAAGCATGTAGTTGTGCCACAAAGTAGAACTTGGAAACCTCAGTTCAGTGTTTACAGAAACTGAGGTATATTTCAATCTTTCTTATTTGATACATAGATAGCTGATTGTATCTAGACTTTTGTCTAACAGCTTCCATCAATCTTTGTCTGCAACAAAACACTAGACTCTTGAGTGCATTTTTCCCCCCTATATCACCATGTAATGAACCTACTAAATCCAGATAGCCAAATCCCTCCATCTCACATGTATATGTAGACAATTCCCCCCCTTGGCCATCTAACCAGTGTGGTGTCTATTTACATATCAAGGAATTTATTTTCATATTTTCATGACTGGGATCTCTCCCAATCTTAACTTGGCTGCAGCAAATGGAACAAGCCTCACTTGATTCACAGTTCCATTCTTGACACATGCGACAGGACTCAAAGGTGGTGATGCTGCCGTATTCATATACAATCCCCATTCGACCTCGCATGCTTTTGCCGTCATCGTGATAGGCTGACTGTCAGGTTCCCATACTTGAACAGGTAATTTTCCCCCATTGGCTGTGAGGAGGAGGTCAGTTGAATTGTGAATCATGAGAGTCGATGGATTGATTGCGAGCTGCCAGGTGTCAGTGGGAAGAAGGGTGCTGTCTTGAGTGTGATTGTCAGTCTACAAGATATATAAGAGGAAGGAAAAACCAAAAGTATCGGTATGCATACAGTGGTCAGGTACTGTGCAGGGGCATCAGGGAAAAGTCGCTTTACATCTCCAAGGGCCTGTGCACTCCTTGAAACTTTTAAGTTTGATTCTCTGCACTTAATCATAACTTAATCATACTACCATACCACAGGCCGATTGTAGTTGTTTGGTCAAATAAGAGCTCGACAGCGAAATTTAGGGGTCCTCTCAGGATTGCGATAGCTCCATTTGTTCTTGTTTCTATTTGAAGTAGCATATCTAAGTTAACTGCAATCTCGTTTGTCCTGGTAAGAAGCTAGTTATCATCTGTAAATGGACCTTATTTCCCTCTTATCAGAACCATACCTCAACAACTTGCAATGAAGTTTGAGATGAAGGATTAAGCACTGTAGTATCTCCTCTATTAACAGAGATAGTACTTTGAGTACTTCCCTATACCCAGCTGGGGATTCAGATTTTGGAAGAGAAATTCCTGGTGGAAGTCACAGTATAGTTTAAACTTGGTCCAAGTGGATACAGAGTTTCTGTAAGGGGATACTTCTAGAGCTATGCTTAGTGATGTAGGTAGGCTCCCACCTAAGGGCCGTTATCCTTCCGATCGCATTCTCACTCTCTCCTATCTTCTCTTCTGTGTCATACCGTGTGATGTCTTTAGTTCTAATATTGGACTCTGTGTGATTATCTGTCAGGTACCCTGTAAACCGTGCCTTAACGGTCTAGTAGTATAAATACTAGCTTTCTGTTGTAGATATACCTCAGTTGAATCTCACCTTAGCTTCTGGGACTACTCATTAAAGCTAAAGGGTCTTCGTCTTGTGTGTGACTGCACCCTAACAGTTTCTACTGTCACTTGGATTGTATACAAGTCAGATGGAAAAGAGTTCTTGCAATTCGTGATTCTTACCTTTGATATGATTCAATCCTACAATTCCAGAGAATGTCATAGGTCCGAGAAACACATGTACAAGACTTTGATCAGACTGATCAATCACGAATGAATTTGCCCAAAATTTTGGGAACACTTGGGGATGATTGACGGTGTAGCAAGGATAATTCTTAGAATCATGCATGAATGAATAATTCACAGTAAATAGGAGAAGACACGTATGGTTCAAACCCAAACACATTTGAGTTTGGACCATTATTGACCCAAGGGGGTGGATCCATGACTTGAGCCCAAATCTGATTTACTTTGCAGAAGTAAACAAGCATGGCATAATTACTGTTGTACAATGCAGATACCTTATTGATTGTATTGGTGTGCTGAAGAACAATGCATCAACATATAGAATAGCTGATTGATGATTCAAGAGAACTCACACTTCTAGTCAGGCATAAGGGCAGCAGGGAGAGCATTGTATGCTATGAATATCATGAAATGACAATCATGAAGTTCTAAACAATACATTACCGAGTTTTTCAACATGATCAGCCAACGTGTTGTTTCCAAAATTCTGGTAAACAGTAGCTAGGGAAAACATCTGTTCCCTAGTGCCTTCTTAATAGAAATGATAGCATAATTGCCTGTCACTACACTTACATGACAGCGCAAAGTTCAGTTCCCTGCAAAGGGTCAAGTCCAGCAATATGTTCATCGGCAGAGAAAGTACCTGATTCAGATGTATTACATTAGTTGTCAGAAGTCGAGGAGGACTTGACCATGAGGCATACCAGAAGCACATCCATGGAATTTGTAAAGCATATCAATCTGCTCGAAGATGCTCTGAATATCAGTTGAATTACCAGTAAACCGCCAGGCGAGTGCTTCTGATTTAAGGGCTAAAATCTATAAATCAGAAATATACAAAAATATAGTTGTCTGGAGGGTGTGCCTTCTGCCATATTGACTCTATGACTGGGGGAAAGGAATTAGCAGACAACATGATTTTAATGAGAGTGTTCATACGTCTGCATATTGAGCTCATTGGCTGGTACAGCTGTCCTCAGGAATATAGCATCTGTAAACCAATCATTCTTCCAAGAGAACCCAGTATCGCGAACAAGCTGCATGGTTTCAAGAAGAGTGGTTTCTTTAACAGCGAAAAATGCACAGGTATGTCCTTGGGTGCTGAAAAAGGGTTGGACTAAAAGCCAACAGAATGACTTGACTTGACTTGACTATGATTTAGGTTTACAGGTAGGTACTTTATATATGAAAATCATATATCAGTATCTACCTGGTGGAGGAGCAATTCTGGAGCCTATACGTCACTAAAGGAATAACAGTGATAAGCAGAGCTAAGAGCAGTGAGCAGAATGATGATAAGACAAATAACTCAGATGATGTCATACTTTGTCATTCTTTTCTTGAACTGACCAGCATCAGAGAAAAAGAACATATAATGGAATTCTGTCAAACCTCAAGGGTTGTTATCATAAATCCATTGTAGTGTATATAACAGCTGATCGAATAATGTTCAAGAATAATTTACATAGAGGATATTGACGATAACCCATCTCTTCCCATCTGACAAATTGATAATCAAACTGGAACCCTATGCTGGGATCTCCTTGTCGCCCAATTTTCCAAATGGTGTGAACGAGGTCAAAAAATCTGTGCATAGAATCGAGAATTCTGGTCGACTGAGTGGGATCAGCTTCTGCAAATTGCTAAGGAGAAAAACATTATTCAAAATTAGTCAGCAAGAATAATTTATGTACAACTAGACCCATAAGAATAAGATATCGTGGCCAGACGAGTTTTGGAATGGTTGCATTTGGCACGAAAGGTTCGGGTCCCAGCCAGCTATCAGAACCTTTGTGGTCCAGTGTCCAGTCTCAAAAGCCTTGAACTTGACCAATCAAGCATTGATCTTCAAGTTGAAAGGCCAGAGAGACCATTCCATTGCTAAATCCCAACAATCAAGGAAATAAACACAATCAAAGACAATAGATATACAACCAACAAGGTGCAGCCTCATGCATATCGCTATACTTAATGGAACCACCTTCAACCCAAATTAATCTATTTACACTGATAAGATATTCAGTTGGCATATCAGAAAAATAAACCAAACAAGCTCACTAGCTATCAAAATCGTGAAGGTGACCAGCTAAACCATTGGCCTGAACCTTGGCTTGATCCAGAGCCCAACCAGCAGGTTTGACAGATGCGGTTGGAGCACGGGCATATTGAGGAGACAATACTGACCCGACCCCAGACTTGAGGTATACCTCAAATTCAAACCCAAATAACATGCTCATAACTTGAAAGCCCCACTGAAGTTACCCCAGAGAGTAGAGAAAGTCCACATAAACTAAAAAGTAGTATATTAGAAGAAACAGCAAATTTAGCTCCTTCATACAGAGCTTTCAAGCAGTCCAACTATAGATATTCCATGGAGCCAGCCTGAGTAGAGTTCTTCCAGAAGTTCTCTGTGCTAATTTCAACTGTCAGATGATGTGCTGAAATAGGCATGCAAATATAAGACTACTTCAAACTTAGGCTCCTATAGAGCTAGTTAGCTCATATAACAACGCAAAAAGATACCTTAATTCACTATAAGTATGAGTGGGGCTGCTGAAAGGATGTCAAATAAAGAATCATCATCAATATTATTTCTCTAAGAAATATGAATTGA
>Ga0153961_1000288_pt1 | contig 14367 bp, 9 predicted proteins | sample TSFL045MetaG_FD_104748 | JGI IMG/M metagenome (GOLD analysis project Ga0153961, IMG submission 104748) | Attine ant fungus gardens microbial communities from Florida, USA - TSFL045 MetaG | ecosystem: Host-associated > Fungi > Mycelium > Unclassified | place: USA: Florida, Withalacochee...
CTGCTCATGCTGGGATCGGCCCAGACGGATGTGGAAAGGAATATTGCAGAGAGGGCGACGGCTAACGTGCTTTTTTTCATTTTTTTATATCCCTGAGGAGAGGCTATCATCACCGGTATTTTTTGCTAAACCGGTTTAGGCATAAATCATAGCCACGGGTAATTTCCCTCTGCAATGAAAATAGCTAAACCGGTTTAGTGATTGTGAGATAGCTCCCAAAACAGGGGCATTGCAAGGATGATTAGCTGGCCAGATCGTCCAGCTGGTGGCGCCTGGGAAGTGCTGTCATGGCTCCTTTCCCCGTGGTAGCGAGTGCGCCGCAGCGCTGCGCAGTTACCAGACAGCTGGCAAGCTGCGATTCGTTAACAGGCAGACCCGACTTCGCCAGCTCCCAGAGTAATCCGGCCACAAAGGCATCACCTGCACCGGTAGTATCGACGCTGTCAACGGGCGTAGTGGCATAGTGGGTTATCTGGCCCTGATAACAGGCCATCACCCCTTCCCTGCCCCGCGTCACCAGTAACAAACTAATACTGAATTTTGCGGCCAGCTGCCGCATGCTGATAGCCGCTTCCTGACCCGGACTAAGAAAATTGAGTTCTTCGTCGGAAAGTTTCACCACGTCCGTATGACAGAGGGCTTCGTTCACCACCGCATGCAGCAGTGCTGTGTCGGGCCAGAGATCTTCCCGCAGATTTAAATCGAAGCTGATATGGCCGCCTGCTGCGCGGATTTGTCTCATAGCGGTCAGCGTCGCGGTACGTGAGGGTTCCGCCGCTAAGGCAATTGAACAGCAGTGCAGCCACTCCCCACGATGAAACGCGGGCAGATCTGACAGTTCAAGAAACAGGTCGGCACTGGGCCGCACCATAAAGGTAAAGGAGCGCTCGCCCTGCTCATCCAGCCCGACCACCACGGTTGATGTACGATGCTGTGAATCGGCAATCATGCAGGCCGTATCAACGTTTTCCTCACGGAGCGTCTGCCGCATAAACTCACCAAAAGGATCTGCGCCCACCCGTCCGATAAAACCGCTGTTTCCCTGCAGTCGGGCAATGCCAACGGCGACATTAGCAGGTGCTCCGCCAGGGCACTGTATGAGGCGGCCCGGCATTTCGGGCAGCAAATCGACCACGGCATCCCCGAGGCACCAAACGCGAACAGACATAAAAACTCCTCTGATTAATAACCATAGCTAAACCGTTTTAGCTATAGCGCTAAATAGCGTGAGGTTCAAGCGTTAACATGCTGAAGTGATATGTGATTAACAGAAGAATTTAACGGTCAGAGAACAGAACAGAGATAGGACCGATAAATGTGAGTTGAGCGAAGGAAAAAAAACCGGCGCAGCGGCCGGTTCCATTGTCAGTAATGTGTGATGAAGATTATTTAAGCGTAGAAAGTATCTGTCTGATCGACGCGTCAATCTGTTCAGCAATCTCTTTCGGCAGACGACAGAATTCATACTGCACGGTGCGCTTATCATCATTGGTTTTACGACGCGCATAGGTATTGGCCGTAATAAACGTTGCCAGCTTTTCCGTCACTGTTTTATTAACCGGTGCAGGTTTTTTTAACTGACGACGGGCGCTTTTGAAGCCATTCAGGATTGCGCTCTTCTTCTCATCTGCATCAGCGTTTTGCAGTGCATCATCTGCCTTCAGCTTTTGCTGGATTTCGCTAACCACTCCGGCGACTTCAATCGCTTCCGCTTTCGCCTCCTCCCAGACATCAAGCAGCAACTGATAATCCTGAAGGGTCAGATCAGAAACGACCGGGAAAAGTTCAATAAACTCAGCAGGTACAGATGCCGCCTGGAATGCACGGGAGACTTTGGCATTAGAAATACCTTCGGTTTTAGCAATCTCTGATTTGCTCATACCACTTTCGTTCATCAGCATAAAGCGCAGCCCTAATTCACGCAGGTTATGCTCTTTAGCCGTCTGAATATCAGCAGCCAGCTGACGTGCATCGCTCAGGCTCAGTTCATCCGCGGTGACCAGCACTTCCAGACTGGCCCCTGAAAGAATGCAGGCAGCACGACGGCGCGAGCCATCCATGATCTCAATCCGGTCATCGTTTACGCGACCAATGGCCGGGAAAAACTGCTGCAGTGTAATCGTACGGGTGATTTCCTGCAGCGATTCCGGCGTCAGCGTGCTCTGATCACGTCCGTTGACTTTCGGGTCAACGCTGGTTCGGGTTTCAATATCGTCATGCAGGATCAGCTGGCGTACAAAGGTCGCCTTTGCACCTGACTTCAGCGTAAAGGTGCGCGACTGGCTGCTGCTGTCGATCATGTTCGCAATAGCAGAATCGCCGAACTTGCGGCCAATGCGCTGTATAGGTTTGCTCACAGGGTACTCCTGATATATTCGATGCGATCAAACACAGCTCTTGAAAACTGCTCGGCTTCATATTTGGCTTTTCGCAGGGCGTCCGCACTGCCCGGATAGGAAGCGGGGTTGGCACTGATCACCGTATCAAAGGATTCGCCACAACGTTCAAATCCATCAAGACGAGGCAAGCCGCAGTCCAGCATCGATTTGGTAAACACCTCACGGGCATAACTTTGCGACGTCAGGTGATCATGCTTGGATGTCATTTTAGACATAAAGCCAATATTAGCTTTGAGCCGTGGTTCGATACCTTCAGCCTCAATACGCTCCAGCATTTCTGGCAGGCGCGTCAGATACTTCATGGTGGAGTGGAAATCGACCTGTGCCGGTGGCGTCGGTGTCAGCAGCACATCGCTGGCCGCGATCGCATTCAGCATAAAGGAATCAAGATGAGGGCCGGTATCAAGGAAGATAAAATCGTAGTCACCTGCCAGACGGTCAATCACATTACGACGAAGGACTTCTGAGGGGGCAACGCCGGGCAGATGTTCAGCAACCAGTTCTTCCCAGTCGCTGGCAACGAAGCCATCGTCGATTGAAGCCGGGATAACGTCAACGCCGGGCATGACAGTAGGCTTAATAAACTGCTCGCGAAGCTGGTCTGCATCCAGATCGTTGAGCATGGCCTGCGCTGCTGTTTCCAGAACTGAACCGACACTGTTTGTATGGCTCAGAAACATCGTGCTTGACGCCTGTGGATCAAGGTCGATAACCAGTATACGCAGGTCATTGTGCAGCATAGAAGGATGAGCGCGCATACCGTGAGCCAGCGTTACGGTGCTGACGGTTTTAGAGACGCCGCCTTTAAGGCTGACAACAAATACGACAAAGGGGCCATCATGCCGATCGCGGTATTTTGGTACTTTGCGATGCTGATAAATGTCGACGACGTTCTGAATAGTCAGGGCATATTGCGATGTACTGCCGGTTTGCTTTTTACCAAACTGATATCCTGCTGCTTCCATATCACTAATTGCAGCGACGACAGCGTGCTTACTCAGCAGTGGCATATTAGCAACAGCATTGCGGGAGAAGGTCTGGTAAAACCCTGTCTGGTTAAATTCCTGACGCTGCTGCTCAATGTGGTCACTGAGTCCATGTAACATTGAGTTGGCACGCGTTGCCATCTCCAGCACTCCACCATAATCGCGCTTCATAAGCCCCTCTGCATTAATGTTTTTTGCATACTACACAAAAAGCGTATACCTGCCAATTTTTAAGGAAAATGCCAAAAACCTGGATTTTTGTCTCAGGTGGTGGAAGGGTGGTCGGAGATTTTTGGTCAGCTGTAAAAGAGGATTTCTTTAAGCTCTGTGGCTTTCGTGCATTCAGTTTAAGTATGTAGAACAGGCATCAGATAGGAGTGTGATAATAGATGGCGAATGTTAGTGCCCGATATTCGTTTCAGTTCTGTCATGACGGTAATGCCCGGTCAATAATCGTGGCCCTTATTTCAACCGTTCTTCATGGTGTTTTCAGCATGAAAAAACGATATATATCAATTTAAATCAATAAGTTAATCGATTTTTCGGTTGGTGAAAGTATGCAGTGGAAATGGACTTTCATTAAGTACTCTTATAGCTATAAATCGTGGGTTAAACGTTGATAAAATGCTTAAGTGGTCACCCTGGCTGTACTCCATTTTTAATTGTTGACTCTCTTATTGATAATCAAACCTTGCTTCCTCAAAAGAACAGATATCAGCCCTGATACATTACCAAACGAACCTTTTCAGAATTTTAAGATCATTATAATCTAAATCGAAGAATTTCTTTTCTGGCCCCAGGTGAATCTGCTGGCAACGTAAGCTTTGCTATGAGCCTGGCGGAGACATGACTTTTCGGGAAAGTCGGTCCAGGTAAAGAATAGGATGCGATGCTTTACTCGCTTTTCTCAAAAGGTCAGCAAAAAAGAGGGGATATATTGAGCTGAGCTGGAAAACCGACATATCAACTATCCGGCTGTGAGCTTCTTCATGAAAAAGGGTTGTATTCGTATTGCGAATTACTGCTTTAATACAGGCAGGACTGAAGTTGCCTGTTTTCAATGAGATTGTGCTAATCGTAAGCTTGCCAGAAATTAATATCCTCTTATACCGTTCAATTACAATTTTTTTATAGTCTGTGTGAATGCTCTGTCGCAGAATCCTTCAGCATTGGTCATTACATCTGATAAAAATTCTATTCTTATTGCTGACTAACTTTGATCCTCATAAAGATGTTTTATTTTTGCTGTGAGCTTTAGCGGTTTCATAAATACTGAGATGAAACATTGAGATCTGTGTATGGGGCAGGGAGATTGCGATTAACAAGCCAGATAGCAATACTCAATAAGACACCGTACAAGCAGTAAAAGTAAATCTGCATAATTTAAACATTGTCTTTTCGGTTAATGTACTAGCGTGACAACCAACTTTCTTTTGCCCTCGTTATAAACGATCGTCTGCAGTTACCTGATGAGGTGACTTTGCATAACAAATTGTTTATGAGCTGGGTTTGTCAGGTTAGACAAAAGTATCTACTGCCAGGCTACATTATCGCTGTCTGAATTCAGTCAGGAGCCGGTAGAATTTAATCAGTCGATCTTCAACCTTAAGAAACATTATTTCTGAAATTATAAGTATGGTGTTTTCACTATGAAAATTTTTAAAAATAGATTATTTTTCAAAGACATAAGCCATAAAACGCTTGGTGAAAACCTGTTATTCACACCTCAGGTATTATTTGAAGAGCTGGAAGATCTTCACTCAGATTTTAAAACCTTTATATCTTTATGGTTATTGGCGCATACCTGATTAAAGCTTTGCAATAGATCGCTCCCGCACGTAATAACTCGCTCAGAACTTGCTTATAGTCTCGTATCTGCGGTTGAAAACCCGTTTGACGTCAGCTTTGGTTATTGCTGAATCATGTCTGTTTTATCCCCGTTATTCACAGGCCAGATCCAATTGGTCGATCCTCAATAGATCAAATTGAGATCCTTAACAGATCCCAACAGGCTCTGAAGCCATGCAGCACAAGGTCTGAAAGGGTGTTTGTAACCACTGTAGCGAGAAGAATAACCACTGAAGAGAGCACAATAACCACTATAGCGAGTAAAGCAACCGCGCTGGCAAGTACTCAACAACCACTGTAGCGAGTAGATAGCACTTTTTCATGTGTATAATCCCCGATTGAGCACATCCGCTGCAGTTTTAGAGTCTGTGGCAAGGAAACAGGGTAAAAACGGAGATTCTGATTAGCTGGGTTCAGGCTTTTTAACGGGTTATCCACTGAGCAGATCCAATAATAGATCCACATAAGATCCTATTTAAGTTCCATAGAGATCCCCATACCGCCTCAGCCCCTGGTATCACTGGGATAAAGGTGGATGGCTAACCACTATAGCGAGTAAAACAACCACTATATCGAGATAAATAACCACTATGGCAAGTAGATTAACCGCTATAGTGAGTGCTAGTATCCACTGTATTGAGTAACAGCGGCTCTCGCCTGTTCACATCACGGATCTTCCTAATGCCAAGAAAAGAACCAGATATCCTGAACATAGCTGATGCGTTTAGCGAAACAGACAAGCGTACAGGCGAAGTTGTTACTCTGACGCCCAACAGTAATAACACCGTGCAGCCAGTCGCGTTAATGCGACTTGGTTTGTTTGTTCCAACGCTGAAATCCACAGCGCGCAGTCAGAAAAACCAGATGAATGCGATGGATGTGACTCAGGATTTGAAACAGTTATCCCTAGTCAGATCGGAAGGGTATGACAACATCAAGATTCTGGGTGCCCGGCTGGATATGGATAATGATTTTAAGACGTGGGTCGGGATCATTCGCGCATTCGCCACCCATGAGTGTCTGGGAGACACGGTAACGCTCTCGTTCGTAGAATTTGCAAAACTCTGCGGCATACCTTCTGCGCGCCTCTCATCGAAGCTCAGGAGCCGTCTGGACGCTTCGCTGACGCGGATTGCGTCTAATACCCTGACTTTTACCAGCAAGGGCGGAGAGAACTACACAACGCATCTGGTGCAGTCCGCCAAATACAGCGTCAAAAAGGATACGGTCACCTTACAGGCCGATCCCAAGATCTTTGAGCTGTATCAGTTCGACAGAAAGGTTCTGCTGCAGCTTAAGGCTATCAACGAGCTGGCACGCAAAGAGTCCGCTCAGGCGCTTTATACGTTCATTGAAAGCCTTCCGCCTAAGCCTGCGCCAATATCTATGGCGCGCCTGCGTGCAAGACTTAACCTTACGTCGCGCGTGATCACCCAGAATGCGACAGTCAGAAAGGCGATGGAGCAGCTAAAAGAGATTGGTTATCTTGACTATACCGAGACCCGACGCGGCTCTTCCGTGTATTTCTGGGTCCATTATCGTCACCCCAAACTGCGCCCGGCCGAACTGCCGCTCAGCAAGGCAGGCCTGATCGATGATGAGATGGACGAGTTTGACGATCTGGGCAACGATCCCACTATTCTTGATGTCAATCTGCCCGAACCGGTGGGTGAGGATGAAAGCAATGAACTTGTTATGGTCTCGCGTGAGGAAAAAGAGTTACTGAATAAAATCAGGAAACAGAAAAAGCGTTAAGTACCTGTTCACCATACCGTTCATGGCTAATCAATCCTGCTGCCTGCTAACCACTATAGCGAGAAGAAGGGCTGTTTAATGGTATCTGACAGCCCTGACCACTATAGCGAGTAAAACTACTCGCTATAGTGGTCAGTCCTTTCCCGAAAGAGCACCAATATCCTGATGCGCCTGCCTGAAAAATATCCTGCAATTTGCTCTGGTCTTCCATTCCGCCTCTCGGGCCAAGAGGGTGCATTGGGCTTCACTAAAGATCTACTTCCTGTAGTGGTTAGCCAGTACGTACCACGGCATCTCTGTAAAAGCTGCGATAAGGCGTTATCGTGTTTATCGCTATCTACAGTGGTTAGCCAGGTGTGGTTAACAGGATGCGGATTCACCTCCCGACGCCATGTGTCCTGTCCCGCAGGCGATATTCATCTCTTCGGCCTTACTCGCTACAGTGGTTATCGCCATTCTGAAATGGCCATCTCATCGCGGTTTTCCTCATTCTGCCCAAATGATTTACACGCTATAGTGGTTTTCTGGTGATTTAATGGCTGATGCGTACAGATAATGATCAGATGACAGGCTTCGTTATTACAGCATTCTCGCTACAGTGGTTATGTTTTGGGATAAAAGGGAGGGCATCACTCGCTATAGTGGTTAGCAGTATCATTTTTATCTGCCTGTTAATAATACACAGCCTGTTAAAGTGAGTGCTTACTATTAATTTATGTCTCTCACAGCAGTACGAGGATAAAAATCTGCATGACAGGTAAGGTCAGACAGGCACTCGCTACAGTGGTTGTTTTACAGGATGAGCAGAATGATTTCGTCAACATAACAAAGCTATTCTGCTGAACAACAGCGCAGAACAGGGCAGGGCTATCACTCCGTTCCTGCTACATGAAAATCTTCACACGACCTTTTACTCGCTACAGTGGTTATCCCGCATGAGAATCGTGCGTGGTGCCCTGTTGAGCATAGATAATTTCAGGCTTCTCTTTCTGCAGGACTTACTCGATATAGTGGTTATCATCTGACAACAGAGGTGAGCAGGCACTCGCTATAGTGGTTATCTGAGATTTATTGTCTGCCTGAGCGCTTTATCGCTATGATTCGGATGATTATTGCGCAATTTACTCGCTACAGTGGTTGACAGTAACGTTTCTGGCGCACTTTTACTCGCTATAGTGGATATCTGTCACATTCAACAGCGTGATAGCGCGATTCAGTTTCCGATTCACTCCCTATAGTGGTTAACCCCTCAGCGTTACTCGCTATAGTGGTTGTCAGCAAAAGTCTGATCAATACGCGCCAGAAGCTTGTTAAACAGTGCAGTATCGCGCCCAGGATGTTTGTGAAAGATGCGCATAATGCATGGAGAAATTAGGGAACGCAGGGGATGCCTGTTAATGACGCCTTTTCCTGAGAGCCGGCAGCGCCATAAATGAAAAAAAGCGGCCGCTCGCCGGCGTACCGCTTTAAAATTATTAAGACCGCGTACGGTTACATCGCCTCACGATATTCTGGCCAGGCGACCGATTGGGCCTCATAGCGGCCCGCAGATGCGAACAGCGTACCCTGGAAATTGATCACACCTGCAGCTTCCAGCCACATCCACTCTTCTGCCTGTACGATCCCTGCCGCGATGACGGTGATCTCCAGCGCAGAGCAGCACTTGATGATTGCCTGCACCACCGCCTGCTTTGGTCCACTGCGATGAACGTCGCGGGTGATACCGGCATCGATACGGATACGGTCGGGCTGAATATGAGTCAGCAATGATAATCCCGCGGAGCCGTCTCCAAAATTGTCTATAGACAGGCTGATCCCGAACGCTTTAAGCGCGCGTACGGCTTCAGAGAACGCATCCAGCTGTGAAATCACGCCGGTTTCACTCACACCAATAACTACCTGCTCCGGCACCAGACCCGCCTGCTGAATGGCTGCCACAATGTGCTCGACGGCGTCGGGTATGACAACCAGCGTCATTGGCAGCAGACTCACGTAGAGCGTCATACCATCGGGACAGACCAGGCCAGCGTGGGCAAAGGTTTTTTTCACGGTTTCCAGATCGTCAACGTAATGCCGGTCACCGGAAATTTCACCGGTCAGCGCCGGACGCAGGGTGACAGCTTCAATGGCGGTCACCTGACGCGCCAGCGGATCGACCACCGGCCGGAAGCTCACCCCTTCTGTCTCCGGACGGGAGTCCGGCACATTAGTGTGCTCTGAAATAAACTCCCAGTAACCTGGTGGAAGAACCTCGTAGTAGTTTTCTTTCTCGCGTGATTCAACAAAAGTACGCAGGAATTGCAGTGCCCGATCATCATAGGTCAGGCGATATTTAGACGTACCTTTGTCCAGCACTGCCTGCAGCAGTGATGAGCGATCGTGTTCGCGCAGGTCAAACAGCGACATGCCCGCATTACCAAAACGTCGGGAAGGCGCATAGTCACGCATTAACTCCACCACATTATGATGCCGGCGATCGGCACAGATTCGCTGATAAACGGCCTGAATGCCCGCTTCCGGGCCTTCAAGTAACTGAAAGAAATGGGTGCCATTGAATAACAGGATACCGGTTACATCGTGGGTGGTGTTGATTTCGCTGGCGTTGTCGACCATTTCCGGAAGGGTTCTGACCGGAAAGTCATCTGAAATATGGCTGCGATAGATTATGGTGGTTAGCATGTGCAGCTCCGTTTTACGTGATTGTTGTGGACACGCTAACATTGTTCAAAAAATGTTTCACCTTTACCTGGTTACTATCGCACAGACTGCACCAGAGCAGATGGCACTAAGCGAAGCGGCAAATCTGTAGATCTGAATTCCGTTACCGTAACGGTAATAATGCTGCTGGCTCTCCGCAGATAAACTCATGTCAGTGCCATCAGGGCGGCCTTATAGCTTTAGTGGAAACTTAATCAGCAGCTCAGTAGTGACATAAGCGCAATGTTCAACATATGTATAGCGTGCAGGTTTAATGACACTCACCACGCAGTTTCCAGTGAAGCCAATGATCCAGCGCTTCTTCGTTTAGTGGCCTGGAATAGAAATAGCCCTGAGCCTGATCGCAGCCATATTCTGTCAGGGATGTTACGGTGTCAGGACACTCAACGCCCTCTGCCACCACCGTATAGTCCAGTTCTTTAAGCATGGCGATGATGCTGCGGGCAATAATGCGCGAAGCCGTATCTGAAGAGAGTTCACTGATCAGAGAGCGATCCAGCTTGATAACATCCAGCGGCATACGGCGCAGATAGCTGATATTGTTATAGCCTGCACCAAAATCATCGAGTGAAATCGTGAAACCACGTTCTCTGAGCATCTCCAGTCCGCGAAGGGCGCTGGGGCTTTCCAGGATACGCTCTGTCTCCAGGCATTCAATGCCCAGCAGCGAGGTCGGAAGCTTAGACTTCAGCATTTTGCTTTCCAGCGCGGAAGCAAATCCCTCGCATGCAAAATCGCGTACGCTGACGTTGATGGTCAATGGCAACTGAATACAGTTATTACGCAGTCGTCTGAGACGTTCAACGGCCTGATCGATAATCCAGGCGGTCAGCACCGAGAGCAGATCGGTCTGCTCGGCTAGCGGAATAAAGGCGGCAGGTGAAAGTTCCCCTCTGCTGGGATGTCGCCAGCGGATGAGCGCTTCCAGGCCCACTGGTTTGCCACTCTGCAGGCAAATCTTAGGCTGATAGACCATATAAAGCCCGATGTTATCGCGTAAAGCGGTTTTCAAATCGGTCATCAGCAGGAAATCTTCTGAGCGCTGTGTTTCCGCCTCAATATTAAAACGCTGAGAGGGCAGCCCGCGCCCGACCGCTTCATTCAGCGCGCTGACCGCGCGGCGCAACACTTCCGACGCTGACATGCTGCCGGCAACAAATGCCGCCTCACCGGTATGAGGCGTCAGTGCAACTGAAAGCCCCTCATCCATGTCTGCACTGATACCTTCCAGGCGACCGGCGACCCAGGCTGCACTCAGTCTGCTATCAGCGCGGGTCAGAATGGCAAACCGCCCGGTGGCCACGGTGTAGATCATCTCTCCCACCGCCGGGCGCAGGCGCAGCGGGAGCAGGGTAGCGATATCCTTCAGCAGGCTTTCAACCGGATTCATTCCCATGGTGCGGGCCAGTTCATAAGCACGTGACATGTCAATGCAATCAATCAGCACCAGACGGCGTGGCGTGGTGTCGCCGGCCACGGTCAGATATTGCAAATCACGTATCAGGCGCTGACGGTTAGGCAATCCGGTTACCGGATCGCAAAAACCAGCGGAATGCCAGGCTTCCAGAAAGGACATGACCAGCGTGGATAGCAGCGTTAATGTCGTCACCTGCTCAACGGCAAACGCATGCGGCTCGGTGTCGGTAACACAGAGCGTGCCCAGAATAATGCCGTCGCGAGTTTTCAGGGGTACTCCGGCATAAAAGCGAATAAAAGGTGAGCCGGTGATCAGCGGATGCGTGACGAAACGTGCATCGTGATAGGTATCCGGGACGATCACTGCGCTGTCGCTGTCTACCACATGACGGCAGAGTGAATCCCCACGCGTTGAACGTTGCAGATCAAAGTTATGTGATGCCCGTACGGTCTGGAACTCGTCATCCAGCACCGAGATAAAGCTTCCCGGGATGCCCAGGGCCTGACTGGCTAACCGGACAAATTTTCGCAGAACGTCATCTCGACTTTCGTCAGGGTCACGCAGTGCCTGCAAAGCACGACTTCGGCGTTCATTGTCGCCGTTTAGATTCTTGAGCATGTGTGTGTAACCTCCGCACCGGCTGATTACGGAGCGAAAAAAGAAACTGTCCGGAGCGAAATTTCATTCGGGCGGCAGGAAATATAGCGTATTTTTTATTTTCATCCTGATGATAAGGGACTATGCGGCGGGTGTCTCTTAATATTTTCTTTAACGCATAAAGGCAATATTTACGATTCGAAAATTTAATCGAAGCGGTGCCTGATTATTTACCTTTTATAATTTCAGCCCAGCGCCTCAGCGCTGTTAAGGTTTATTTTCAGGCAAAAAATCAATAAGCATTCAGGTTGATTATTATTACTAAGTCGGTTTTCAGGGGGGAAAGTCATGATGCCGGAGGCGGGATCGTTATGCGCAGACTACTCTGCGAGATAACCTTTTCAAACATAACGCAAAAGCCGGGCAGGAACCCGGACCGGCAGAGATGACCTGTAAGCATGCTCCCGCCTGATGCAGGCCAATTCACCGCAATGCCTGCGTTAATACAGCGTTTTTGTCAGCAATCAGCTCAACGTTTGATGTCATTCAGTGATTGAGCCGGGCGACGTGGGGGCGGGTTCTGTTCCAGCCAGTCACGCACCTGTTCGGTCCGCGTGCCGCTTTCACGGATCGCGCGTGTCAGCCTTTCCTGGGTTGTCCTCAACTCCTGAGTCCAGTAGGTGATTTGCCACTGTTCACGAATTTCCACATGCGACAGATCGTCGGGTGAGCGACGCTGGATGGGATTTTTCATTTATTATCCTCCTCTGGTTTCAATGATGCAGCCTGAACATGAACCTCAGGCTAAACATCTATCCTGATGAAGAAAGCGGCATTGAGGTAGCGGATTAATCCCTGAATGGTCCTTAAGTCAAATAACAGGATAATTCCTGGCGGAAGAAATAAAGCATTCTAAGGAAATAGGAAAAGCGCTGTCAGGACGAAATATGCCGCTTCGCTTACAGGAAAATTTCGCTTAATTGTTGATTCTGAAATTTGACATTTAAGCAAAATAGTCAATTATTCTCTGGTCTTTTCGCTGTGAGCGCTTTCAGGCCGCTTCGCTTTAATTGCTGGCGAAGCGCTGTGCTTTTGCGTATTTAATCATGTTGAAGGAGTGTTTGTTTGGTTAATCATCCCCCCAAGCCGCCTGTGGTTGTCCAGAGTAATGTGCGTGAACTTCGTCTTGCCGCTGGCCTCTCACAACAGAGCGCCGCTGAGCGTTTTGACCTTAGCCTGAGAGTCTGGCAAACCAAAGAAGCGGCAGGTAATCCGACGCTACTCAGCCAGGGTGAATATGAACTGCTGTTATTACTGGCTGGTTGCCATCCCCATTTCACTCTTGCGCCTCAGAGCAAAAAGTAACGGCTCAGTGAATACCCTGAAATTTATTTCTGTGATAACCGGCCGTATAGTCACGTAAAAAATTCTATTAAGCCGCTTGAAAGCTGACAACCGATCCCTGTTTTAGCGATGATCAGGAATATGATTCCGGTCAGATAAACTTTTGGATGAACCTGTTCAGGAGATTATCACCATGTCAGTACAACCGTATTCTGTTTTCCTTTTGCTGACGGATTCTGTCTTTTCAGACCGTTTTAGCCGTATCGATAAATTGTTCAGCCAACTGACTGGCGACAATCCGGTGACATCCGTTCCCGCTTATGATCTGCTGCGGGTTGAGGATAACTACTAAACGCTGACTGTCAGCGCACCCGGCAGGATAACAGCGGCTGGATCCATCGCGGCATTTCCCGGCACGATTTCCAGCTAAGCTTTTCGATTCCGGGGCACACGAAGGTGACCGGCGCCAGTCTTGCAGACGGCTTACTCAGTATTGATCCAGGATATACCGGAGAGCGAGAAACCGCGCCGCATCCCGATTGCAATCGGCGGACCACGAACGCTGGAACATCAGTAATGTGAACAGGGCGGAAGCGGCTCAGGCTGTTTTCGCCCTTTTAACCGCTGGCAAGGAAGAAGGTCAACCGCGTCAGGCGCTGGCAGACATCGGGCAAACGGATGATTTCACGCCAGTATCTGTTCCGGTCAGCATAACGGGGTCGCCCGCCTCCACGCTGGAGTGAAATGCCGCCATCATCGATGCACTGATACCATCACCACACCACATCAGATGATGCTCAAAGCGGTGATGTGCCACAGCGGGAACACCGCATGCGGCCGCTGCAACTTCAACCCGAAAGCCCTGTCCGTTGAGCCGTATCGCTTCCATCCAGATCTCGGTTTCATCCGTCACGCTGACCGCTTCAAGAAACAGCGGTACGGTGCTGCGTCGCCGTGCTGCCAGCGACAGGCGCTCCCACTGGCCGATGACGGCATTATGAAAACGCTGCTGACGCTGAGCTGCTCCTTCGCTGAGGTCAGAACGCAGCCAGAGGTTGAGTGGCCGCAGATAGCGATTAACATAGTCATCGCCACAGTAGTCGGTATTCATCATCTGCAGTTCACGTTCAACATCTTCATCCGGATTGTTCGCCAGCAGTTGCAACATATCTTCTTCCCGGCAGGCCCAGCCGCCGGGCAGCGTGATGCTGGGCCAGTTAAGGGCAGCATGGATATCAAACAGCGTATGGCCTCCTGATGTCATTTCACGAACGCAGAGCGCGCGCGTGAGCTGCTGATCTGA
>Ga0153961_1000289_pt1 | contig 14296 bp, 8 predicted proteins | sample TSFL045MetaG_FD_104748 | JGI IMG/M metagenome (GOLD analysis project Ga0153961, IMG submission 104748) | Attine ant fungus gardens microbial communities from Florida, USA - TSFL045 MetaG | ecosystem: Host-associated > Fungi > Mycelium > Unclassified | place: USA: Florida, Withalacochee...
CGGGGAAGGAAGAACAACCGTTTTACTTTGGCACATGAGGTGGCGGGTTTGGCTAGGTAACATAATGGAAATGTATCGGACTGCAAATCCTGGAATGACGGTTCGACCCCGTCCTTGGCCTCGGGGAGTGGCGAGCAGCACGGAATTTGAATTAATCAAATAAAAGGGGGCTTTCCTTTGTTAGAAATCCACAGACAACATTCTGGAACTTCCAAACCAAAGAAATGCAACATGAGAAGGAGCTTTTTACGTTACGCTTCAATAGAATGAATTCGGTAAGGGTAGAATACGCCCCATGGTCGATCGAAGGTCCTGTGCCACTTGAACTCAAATCTATCTTACCTTCCATCCATCTTTGTCCAGCCAGCTCATAACAAAAATGTTAGACCAATCTCAGGGCTGACACAACCGAATTGGTTGAGGAAAAGGAAACCCCAGCGACCAAGCACTCCCGCCCCCAAAAGCGGAGACCGAACAACCGCCAGGTTGTCGAAGACACGTCTGAAGAGGAGGCGGGCGCCCTCTAAGTTTACCACCCTACCCACTAGTGGACTATGAGGGGGGCAGGCGAACGGGAACCGACCGAGAACCCGAACCGCTTGACCCCTTCATACTCGATTCATTAGGGTCGGGGATGGATGAAACCAATCAGAAGTGCAAAAAATCGCGCAAGCGAAGCCGGGAAACGGACCGCAGCGCAACGACTAGGACTCGTGTCGGAGGAGTTTTGAGCGTGAGCTACCACTCATGCAGCGGCAAGGACCCGCAACTCTCGAAGGGGCCACCAACCGCCCGAATCACTGTAGCAAACCCTCCCTTTACTCAATGGATAGCGCTTATCCTCTTCAATCAACAAAATGAGAAAGAAAAGAAAGAGAGAAATAGGTCTTTATTGAATTGAAGAGGCTTTGCACCTAGGACTAATAAAGATCCAGAAGAATGGGTCTAGGCTTTCGAAAAGATGAAGATGCAAAGGGGCGTAGCGAGAAAATGTCTTTTGAACAACCAACCTGACATAAGGCCGCTAAGGGCTCGCCCACTTAGAGCAGATGGAGATTCTCGGACGGGGAAAAGCGGCACTCGACATCTAATCTATTAAACAACACCAAGAACAAAGCCATACCATGCCCTCGGGAGAAAGACGTTCTGATTGCCATGAATGCTGCCCTCGAGGACGTGTACAAGAAGGTCTTTGCCGATTCCTATCAACATGGTGCACCTCTCAGTAGAGGGGGCGTGAAAACGCCGTGGAGACTTTGACCGAATGAATAGGTATCAATTGATAGACATTTTGATTGAGGAAGAGAATCCAGGATGAACGCTTTTTTCGTTCGCTATGTGCTGACTGGATGCGTACTCGCGTGATCGATCGATGGACGGGGGAATTGCGTGAATGACGAGACCGGCCTAACCGAAAGTAAAGGCTCTTCCCTCTCTTGATGGCGAATCAAGATTGACTGACAGACGGAACCGATTCGGAGAAACAAGAAGCATGGCATGAGATACGCGGCGGAAAAATTTCCGATAGCGAATTACTTGACTCGATGGATGGAGGGAGGGCCCTCCAACTCAAGCACGAAATCAATGTTGAGTCAACAATCATCGAGAGGGGCACCGCCAAGCGAGATCGAGACCAGCACCTTGTATATATAGGTTGGGGAAAAGCCCCTTGTATAGGGTTCCAAACCTACGCTTCTTCCAATATCCCAACAATAAAGGCCGAGAAACTTGACTTTGAGAAAGGTCTTGCAAACCTCTCCTTACCAGTCGAGCGTCTACGAACCTTAGCACAAGCACTAAGTAAGAAACCTACCTTTTGACAACCTTACTAATAGAAAGGGGAAAGATGCGCTCAAGCATGCGAAGAAAGCTCGAAGAGCTTCCCTTATATTATAGAAAGGTTTGTAGAAAGGGGCTTCTTCCAATATCCCAACAAAGTAGGGGCTTCAAAGCTTGTAGTTTAGGGGTGCGCAGGTTTGGAACCCTATACAAGAGGCTAGCGTGCAATGGCTTTCTCTGATGGGGGCTCGCTTCTTCAAGCTCCGCTTGCTGCTTTTCATTTTGATAGGAGTAGGTAGGTGCTTGCTGCTCGTAAAAGCCGTAGCTTGCTGCTCGCTTGCTGTCTACTAAACGAGCCTTCACTGCCCGCCCGGCCCCTATCTTTAATCTTAAGTAAAGTGAAGTCAAATCAATGAAGTGAACAGCCCAACCTCTTTGTTTGAAGCTTTGCCGGGAAGCTTCTACTTGTTGAAGCTTTGCTTCCCCTAATTCCAAAAAACAATAAATAGACTTGCTACTATAGTTATAGTATAGGAAAAAGCTTCTCTTTGATAGCGGTCATAGGGGGGTTCAGAAAGGATCTGATCGTAGATAGAGACAACAACCAGTGCGGGGGTAGGGGCGGATGTAGCCAAGTGGATCAAGGCAGTGGATTGTGAATCCACCACGCGCGGGTTCAATCCCCGTCGTTCGCCCATCAATAAATGGACCATTTGTTACGCCTAGAAAGAATTTATTCTGCAAGTCATCTCGAGGCGCATCCAAGCCCGATTGAAACATAGAAACCATAGATTCGCGTCGCCTACTTGCGTCAGGCTAAAGCCCCCTTGCTTGCGGGTCAGGAAAAGACTTTCACCTCACCATCTCACTCTGAATCCGCAGAAGAGTATACCATATCGAACGAAGAAAAAGCAGATAGAAGAAATAGAAGCAAAGAAATAACAATAACCAAAGGTGGTGAAGGGGTATAGGGTTCATAGGTTTGTTTCGAATTCGAATAGGTTTGCATCAAGGTACGTTTTCCCAAATGTTGATGGCTTGGAGTTCCCCATCTTTGAAGAGAAGGAGAGGTATGGGGATATAGTATATATATAGTCTAGTCCCTACCGTACGGTGCCCGAACACGATTTCTATCTTTCTACCGGGGCCCTCTCTTTCTTTTGGAATTTCATCCACAGCAAGAACTGATAGAATTTTGGATGCCACCGGAATTAATGATTTGAAAAAAGAGGGCCCAAGGATTGAGTCCTTTTTCTTTTGGATCTGCTACTCGACCCGTATTCTGTTACAGGTTTGCCTAGCGCTTCCATCGAAAGCTTATACCTGTTGACTTTGAAGCCAATTGCCATCCTCCTTTTAAATTAAAGCATCCCGTTCTTCGATTTCTGATTCATATGCATCTCAAGACCGACCAAGCAAGGGTTAACGTTGTGTAGTCGGGAATAGAGTTGCCGGTAACCTTTGGCTAATAGCTAGCCTAAGACAAGAGGCAATAAAGCAGAGCTAGCGAAGGGAGACCAAAAGCAGGAGCTTTTTAAGCGCACTCTGATACACACGAGCCACATCTGGATCAGCGATGAGAACGTCATCACCAAGCACAGCATATCTGTCGAACTTAATTCCTGGCCTAACCTGTTCTGCAGCCCACCACACTAATAGATGGTGCGAGAAGGCAAACAGAGGCCAAGAGCCGTAATAACCTAATGGTTGGCCAGCCACAAAAGAAACTGTTGAGTACCGCCTTACCTTACAAAAGGCACCTCAAACAAGTTTGTTGCCAAAGTACTGTTAACAACAGACGAGGCGGTCAAACAATAGGCTCACTATTTCAAATAGATACACAAGGGGCCACCTATCTGTGGCCGACTTGAGATCAAAGCGGAAACAATGAAAAAGTACATTCATTGGTTTGTGGAGGTGGAAGGAGGAAAATCTGAAATAGGATTTCCATCCTTACCCATAGTAGACTCCAGGTAGTGATTCCTTACCTCAAGACCATCAACTCTTGTGCTATCCCTTCCTGTCTTAGAAGCATACGGATGGTTGAGCTCAAGGAAAGCACCCTGAGAGCAAGAAGTTCGATCAATTCTGCCAGTCTACTGCTTCTGAAAAGACTTCTAACTGCGAGAGTGCCTTAGATCAGGAGCATGAACAGCTCAATTCCGAATATGTATGCTCTTTGATAGAATACGCTGTTATGATACCCGGAAAAGGCAAAGCCCTTAGCCCCGATGGGAAGCAAAGAAATTCTACCCTTTTCCAGCGGAAAGTAATTCTCTTGAAAGCGGGGCCTTGGTGTGGTGACCCGAGCCCGAGTCATTCTATCATTTTTGCAGACATGACAGACTCAATAGGGGTTGGGCTTGTCTCCTTTGATTTAGGTTATTCTATATATACGCCCTGAAAAGAGTCAAAAAACGGGAGGGCCATATTTCGTACATCTTTTTGTGTATATAAATAAATCAAAATTCTGTCTTCTTGTGCTATTTCGATAAGGAAGTATTAAACAGAATGATTTATCGATCGATGAATAGAAGGGAAAAGAGCTAAATGAAAAGGAAGAAAGGGTCCTTGATTTACCCTAATTCGTAAGGAATCTCGAACTGAGTCTGATCTTTCCGCCTTACAAACAGTTTAGTCCGACCTTGCCGGAAGGAAGGATTTCGATCTTCGTTACCATTCCTTTTATTATTTAGCTTTCGATTAAGTGAGTGTTTGTTCGCTGAGACTCTGACTTAAATGCGAGTCTGTGACTGTCCTCTTTCTAATAAAGTCTTGTCTCTTGACCCAATGTCAGGTGATTGGCTAACCATGCCTTAAAGGGTGTGTGTGTTCGACCATGACGCTCAGCTTGTTATGGCGAGCGAATCGAGAGCTAAAGCTTCAAAGCGATCAGAAAAGCGCTAACGCGACTATACCCAAACTTTAGTTGATGACTAGACTTACCTAGCGCTTACGTTCTAGCGGATTCGAGCAAAGAAAAGACAGTTTCAAAGAAGCCATTCGTAAACCTACAACTGACTTACTACTATCTTCTTAGAAGACATACTGGGAGGGAGGCTCCATTCAACCATTCTATCAAAGACTGGCAACCTTATAAGAATAAAGAAGAGACTTCTTAGCCTTACTGCTTGACCTCCTCTCTCTTAGCTAAATATGGGGTTATCGACATAGTAGTTCCCTCTTTCCCGGATGGGACTCTACTAGAGAATAGATAGCCCAATTCCACTACATCCGCTCTAGGCGGAGATGTTCGAAGTTCCTAAATTACTGGGCTACTTAGGCAGACTCCCCTCACTACCTTTCGACTCGGGCTTTTCTAAGGTGCTAAATGCATTGTTGCAGTCGATGCTCTTTCGTTCAAAGATCCTATCTTCTCTTCTGACTAGGTGAGACCTGGTTGTTCGAGGAAATCCTTGTCGCTACTCTAAGTAGTTTCCCGAGTCTTTTGATTTCCTAACCAAGGATAGGCAACTCCGGATCTGAGATTGTACTAGACTGAGCTGCCAGAGTTGTTGCACTGGGGTCTCTATTGCTTTCTTGTGAAAGGATCTGCTTCCTTGTGCTCTGATTGCATTCTCCCAGATAACTAGGGGGGATTAGATTGTCACCTCTCCGGGTTGGTTAGAACAAGAAAAGAAAAAGACCAAGACTAATGTGAACCCAACAGGAGCTCGAAACCGCCGATAAGGGCTTCACAACGAGTCCATCGAAACGAAGCTAATTAGATTCTAGTAGTAGCACTGATTGCCACTGATGCCTTCTTAGCCGTGTCGTGAAAGTCCTTTGCTCAAGTGCTCAAGGAAAAGGGATCTTACTAACAGCAGGTAAAACCTAGCTGATGGTAAGATTAGAGATTGTCTCTAACATATAGCTGTCATCCTAAGAATCGAGTCTACCGTTAGAGGTGCTCCATTTGGACACCTAAGAATCTATGAGAACGAGCTTCTATCTTTCTACGTGCTCAGAAATCCTTAGAGGGAGAGTGGAATGCTCTCCCCTACCGAGGAATGAGACCTCGGATGGTGCCAGAGACAATCTCGACATCTATTATCTTCATTCAAGACGACTAGTGGCTCACTCTTTCGATAGAGATCTACTGAGAAATGCCTTCTATCTACGTCAATAGTTCGTCCTGTCTTCTGTCTTCGCCCTTCCATTCTAGTTTTAGTAGATAAGCAAGTGAATGATGAAAGAAATTCATTCTTTCTTTGATTCGCTAGAACGCGTAGGAGTAGTTTTCTTTGCTCTTTCTTCGTTTGTAGAGAGTCGTGTGTGAGAACAACGATCTTCAGTTATCGTATCAATCTTGGCTTTGCTGCTCTCAGGGAAGTATGTCTTAATTTAATTCAAAAGTACGTTACTTTGATCGAAGAAGCCGCAGAGTCAGGAGAACGCTAGCCTTATTACTGTTTTCCCTTTCAAGTGCTTGATTGGCTTCGAGAAGACGTGGTACCTAGTGCCTACGGTCTGCGAAGCTTTGCGGGTCGGTTAAGCTGATCCTTGTCAGATCCATTCTCAAGCCCTTGATACAAGGTTTCGACCAGAGCAAACCACGACTTCGTAGGGGAGGGAATGGAATCGTTTGATCAACAGAGGGAAGAAGGCTCATGATAGTACTTTGGTAGTAAGGCTGAAGCACAAAGGCAGGTGGGAGAACAAGGACAAAGCCAAAGGCACTCGAGGGAGTAGGACTGACCACCTCACGTTTGGCTTCCGTTGGTAAACCCCCCCCTATTCTTCCCCAATCCCCTCACGCCAACGCAGGACTTGAGTTGGGGCATATGTTTAGCTCTTGGCTTCGGTTCCCTACTCTCTAATCTCCGCAGTCTCTCACCTAAGCCCTAATAGCAATAAGACTCAAGATCGTTCGCATCCCATACCCATGGGCTACTCACTAATACGTAAAAGCTAATCTTGAAAGATTGCTATCTATAAGTACTAACATAATTTATAGATTCTATTGAAAGTAAAGGTACGCAGTAACTCGAGCAAAGCGAGAGGTTCGAAGACGCTAGTGCGAAGCTTTAGGCCTTCTAGAAAGAGTTTTCTAGACAGAATGTTAACGATTATATATAAATCGTTAAACGTGACTTTAGAAGTCAGTTTATCCTTGATCTATTTCAATCTGCTGGGATAACGCTTTGATAGGTACGTAGTCACTAAAGCGAAGCTACTGGAGTGAATGATTTCTTTCCCTTCTCAAGCTCTTACAGGCGCAGATAAAGTCTTTCTTATGGCCAGATCGACGTTGTAAGAATAAGAGTGTTCAGGGCCTGCCCCTTTTCAAAGGATGAATGCCCCACCCATCTGCTAAAGGCTTCGTCAGTGAGGTGAGAATTTCAGCCCTATCTCTCCTTCGGGCTTCAACCTCCTTAAGCGGTCGGCGGGCATAATTGAAAAAAGAAAGGCACTCTATGTTCTCGTTCTCGGTGCTCCGGTCAAGGTCAATTCTCTACTTGTCTTCACCTTCGGACATCAAGAAAGCCGAAGCACAGGTTCGTAGACCTCTCCGAATCCCTCGAAAGCTAAGGGATTTACGGTCAACGCTATCTCAAAGAGCATGACCCCGTTGACGAAATCTCTAAACTGGGGCTGGGGGAATTACTTCAACTCTCGGTAAAGATGCCACTTCCTGCATTACAGCAACCTTCTCAGGCAGAGGACCTTAATGGAGCGACATTCGTCCTCTCAATGGAAGGTTTTTTTACCTAGTGAGTCTTCCATTCCGTCTTTAGGTCAGTCTTCGATTCGGCCTGAGGGGAATGCTGGTATAAGAACCCCGCATGGCAGTTCGGAATTCCTCTGGCTGTCTTCCATTCGTTCATTTCTTTCGTAGAGCGGGGGGATAGGTCTTCCGTGTGGAGAACCATTTCCATAGCACTTAGTCGTAGAAGTTTCAATTCACCCCTCAACCATTCAACAGAAGCAATAGCAAAGAAAGCCGCGAGCTGAGCAAGGATATTCTATTGTTGATGGACTTACCCCAGAGGCATATCGTTACCCATAGCCCATGGATCACTCACTACAACAAAGAGTGCTAAATCACCCTCTTCTTCGGCAAGCCGTGGTTCGAGTCAATCAAGAATCCTGTTTTCGATCTAGTAGCTGTTGCTGGTCCGTGTCTTGGAGCTAGTTGCTTCTTTACAAAACCTCGATACCACATTCATCAAAGAGATACGGCCATCTCTCTAGGTTGCACACCCCTTTAGATCGTTCTATTCGTGCTTGAAAAAACGACCCCATTGGTCCGCTCCTTTTAATGGACATTATTAGCCGTCTTCCGAGGGTTAACACCCCATAGATCAGATCGTGAACTCTTTCAGACCCTTAGTTTCACTTGGTTGGGGCTGAGTTTCAGCCTGCCTTCCACCAAATATAAAAAACCTTACTGCTGCCTAACCTGCTGACATCCCGGCGAAGAGAGTCATTATTTGTGTCACATCCTCGAATTCGAGAGAAGGCTTTTCTGTTATCTCTCAAATTATAGGCATTGAAGCGATCGAGCGAGAGAAAGAAAGAAAACTATTGCACACGCCCCTCATTCGCCCTTTACTAATATAATAGAAGGTAAGGCAAAGCGCCAGAAGGTCCAACTAGAAATATCGTAAGAGAGGGAGGCTGTTAGCAAAGGGTGGAGAAGTGATACCACCTTCGTGGATAGACCGGGTGTGGTGCAAGTCTTGTTAAGTGAGATTGGGTTGGACCTCTTTCGACCTCGACGTTTTTCGCTAAGCTTTTTCTATCCCGGACTGAGCTTATCGTCTTGTTGCTGAGGAAGGGCTACCTGTAGCCTATGAGTTCCTTTTGGGAAAATATAAAGGAAGCCCATACCGGAGCGAAGAAAGAAGCATACCGGGCCTACTAAGTGAAGAATCATAGCGAACAAACCAAGCCTGTCGAATCGAGTTCATCGACTGAGCCTGACCGTAGCGTCTCATCTCGAACTACCGAACCAAAGGGGCTGAGCCGATGCCAACTCCTTTTGTCTCCCTCAAGCATTGAAAGAGGACTGAAAGTCAGCCTAGATAGGGCTTAAGCCGTCTTATACTCTAAAGTCTCCTCAACTCCTATCAAGGCGGGGCGAGACTGTCAACTACTATTCCCTGTCTTCGTCACCTCCCTCCCGGCCCTAAAAAGAAAATCTAAAGCAACGCATCAATCTTGTCACACTTGACGAAGCCATTGCCAATCTTTCCCTCTTCTTTCCAAAACCGTCCTATCTTACTAACCGTCGTTATCTTAGCCGCAAAAGTCAGTAGAGCGTATGCTAGGAAAGAAGATAATTAGGCGAAGTAAGTCTTGCTGCTGCTTCCCGATTGACACCAGTTTGCGTTTTCCTCATATACATTCAATATATGGATGTACACTTCGAGTCACTTGCCCTTCTTGACCTAACCTGAAGCGCTTGTCTTACTTTTCTAACTTACAAGTGAGCGGAGTGGTGTGTGAGCTGCACGAAAGGTTGCTTGCTCCTAACAAGTTGCATAGCTCCCCCCTATAGAATATAGATGTGATCGTTTGAGTCTCGATCGATGAAGCCTTTCGAAGCACTTTCTAAACGCTAGTTATATGCTTAACACATGCATCTGAGGTAAGCTCAAGCTTTAGTTGTCTCCGCTTGGGCCTGCCTTTCGGTCAATCAAGGAAGTGCATCGAATCGGCTCTTAGAGATTGAAAGCTAGCTCCGGGGTATGGAATGACTTATATAATATAAGAGATCTCTCTTAGGATACCCGGGAAGAAGGCTAGTTAATCAGCTTCGGGAAAGAAGGAAGCAAGCGTTCCAAGCGAAGCAAAGGAGCCAAGACAGTAGGACGGTTGCTAGCACGACTTATGGCTTTCTAATCTCTTTCTTTCTTTCCCCTCGGGATGTCTGTGCAAGCCTGTCTCTTTATAGATAGTCATTCCTTTCTTTCCTTTGTTAGAGAATCACCTCTCTCTGGTCTGGTAGGAATTCCCTCTCTTCTTTCACGGCTTGATTTCGCTACGCACTGGAGCACTCGGAATTTCCACAAGCCTACCTGTTTTCTTGACCTCAGAAGGAAAGGAGGAGATTCTGGACCTGGCTTCCTGGACGGCACTCTTTCTCCAGACCGGGCAAAAGCGGATTACGCAGCCTGGAGAACTGGAACAAGAGTTGCCCGACTGAGTTGCCTTAGTTGAGTCTTCATGACTTGAGGATTCCAAACCAGTAAGGCTACTGGGCCAGGTTCTCAGACGGTTGCCTACGGACGGCACATACTGGCAAACCCGACCTTTAGATTAGATAGGTTGATGGGGTCGAGAGTGGTCTTCTCCTTCGATCTTAAGTCGGCCACAGATCGGTGGCCTCTTTTGATCTTGTTTAGGATAACGACCCACCTTTTCGATAGATCGTTTGCGTCTAGTGCAGTTAATTCTTCACTGGCTCCTAAATGCCTTGAAATGAAAAGAGTAGGGTGAGAACATTATGCCCCTTATACTCTACTTATAGTCGGGCAGTCTATGGTCATACGGAAGCGTGGGTAATAGAATGGGACTACTTAATGTTCCACTCAGCTCGTTGTTTAGTAGTCTTTCTCGTCGGAATGGTTATACGGTAGCAGTGACCTTAGCTTAGCGGGCCTACAATAAAAAGCCATAACAAAAGTCCTTTTCGGATCCATTTATGATTCTTTCGAGGTCGCGGAAGAACCTGAAGTTCTATCTCTTACGAGAATGAGTTGATTCAGTTTTGCATGGTGAATTCGACTTATTAAAAAATGAAACTTCTCCTCACCTGATCGTAGGGACACGCAAGCGCTAACCGATCGAAGACCGAAACCGAATAACTTCCTGACAAAGCTTTCCCGACCGAGAGGCACGAGCTTCCGAAGTTTGCCAAAGAAGGTAGCAAGTAAAAGCAATCGAATAGTAAGTTAGTTCATGCCAGCTCTCCAGTTCGAAGAGCAGGCATGTCATGTCCTTTAAAGAATCTTCATACCGTGAGGAATCGTCAGTTGGTGAAGATGTCCTAGATCTCTGCTATCAAAGGAATCGTTTGCTGTTGGTATGCCCTTACTATCGCTTCAGCGGATTCTCACCCGAGAGACACAAGCTAACTTTCCCAATAGAATAGTCCCGAGCTTACTGGAGAGCTCGGTCTTATGCCTCCTCTGATCAATCCTTTCCTTCTATTGAGCCTGATGTGGGGATCTTTCCTAAACTAAAAGAAAGGGGTTGTTCTCCTTGCAGGATTGGAGCTTTTAAGCCACTCTATGGCTAGCCACGGGGGACTTCGCGGCATGCGATGGAGTGGTCGGTGCGGAGGGGCCGCCTTCACCGCCCGTTGTGCAGATTCCGGAAGCACCTCTGGATGCTCCCGAACTTCACCCCGCTCCAGCAGCAATTCCGGTATTGGACGAGCCTCTCCTGCCTGAAATACAAAGACAGGATGAGCTCTACCGGCGGTTCCTCGTTAATACTATAGGAGAATTTCCGAGCCTAGAAAGAATCTCTGAAACTGTCCGAGTACAAAGCCTCGTCGAAAGACATGTGGAAGCTGCATTAGTTCATCAAGGCTTCACCCCAGAAAGTATATTACAGAACCGTCATCTTCTACGGGGTTTAATCTTTTATAATCGGGGACGAGCGCTCTCCCCCGGTACGTACCGCCGTTATCTAGAAGAAATTTCCCGATTGGGGACGCGGGATACCCGGGCTTTTCAAAGAATTCTCCGGGCTATCCGAAACTCTGATATTTTCCTATAGTTTGGAATCTTTTGATCAGAGGAGTCGCGTAGCAGTCGGGTAACAAGGTTCAAAGAAAGTATGGTCAATCTCCCCCAAAGTCCCTTATAAATACTGTCTTTTTTAGCCCCTTTGCCTTTTCGATGCCATCTCTTGTTTCCCATTATATGTAACTTCCTCGCTCAAAGAGCGGCTATTCACCATCAGGAAAGACAGTAAGCCAAGAAAAGAAAGATTATTTAACCGTAGGACAGTGAAGAAAGAATAAGAATGAAAGAAGTTCAGTTTCAAGTTGAAATAGGAAGGTTTTATACGACGAAGTATAGCATCTTGCATCCCGCTAAGACAGCAGCTTCACGCCACTGTACCAATAGGTGCTGGAGAAGGAAGAAAATCAGTCAACACTAAAAGCCCAAAGGCTAGCCTATCGAAGTGACTTACAGATCCGGATTCCATTCTTTTGAGTGAACAAAGCCTGCGAAAGGTAGATTCATTTTTTCCGAACCTTTTCTATCTCGATGCGAAACCTTAAGTGGCCAAGCAAGCTCAGCTTGGGTAAGAATGCCCCAGTAGCTCCAGCTTGCTCAGTCTTAGGGGTTGAATTGACCGACTTAACATACGCGTTTTCTGGATGGACAAGCTCTGGTTCACCTTCAGCATGCTCAGTTTCCCCCTCAAAGCCCCTTTCTCTAGCAGCTTGCATTCGATGCCATCTTCCTTACTCTATCAAGTAAGTGATAAACACCTTATTTCTTTTTTGTCACTTTCTTTAGTTTAGCAGCTCCGGTAAAGGTAGCATTCACAGCTGAAAAAACAATTTGCATATGATGTTTTCTTAGGGGGATCAGAGCAGCTAAGCATCAAAAGATAGGAATAGAATAGCTGATCTTTACTCCTGTGGGCGCTCTAAAGCTCCTCTTCTTGTCTTGAAGGGAATTCACGCCCTCGTCCTTACAGAGAGTGAAGTGAACAATGGGATTGGGCACGAACGGAAGGAAGAGTGTATTCTCTTTCCTTGCTTCCCTTTCCCCTTATCTTCACCGCTCTCTCCTGCCTATTATGATCAAGATGCTCCCGAAGTTCAACCTTCGGCCGAGGAGTTGACCGTGGCTCAGCCAGCTTTCGAAGGTCAGCCGTAGCCACATTCAGTGTGACCGTAGGGGTTGGTAAAGGGTTTGAATCGATCCTCATGTCAGCCTGCCTTAGTCTTCTCCGGAAACTTCAAGGTCCCCTTATCCAAGAAATCCTGTATCACATTCCGAAAAGTAAGACATTCATTAGTATAATGTCTATAATAATTATGCCACTTGCAATAATTATTATGATTCTTAAGGTCTTCTTAAGAAGGAATTTCTTAGCGATATGCTTTATCAGAGTGAGTTGGCAAAGTTCAATCCTAAAGCTATCGGTCGAGAACAGCCTCCTGCGCCTTAGCAACTTGACTAAAAAGGGTCACATCACAGTCCTACTGGCAAGATAGATTAAGACTGAATATTCCAACCTCTTTTTCTTCACTCTCTGTAAGAGGTATAGAAGAGTTGACCTTTACTAAACAAGCTAGGGATTCATGACTAGCTAACAAACCTCTCCCTATGGTCGAGGTACAAGTAACCTCCGTACCTTACTTAGTCTTTACTTTTCTAACTAGATAGAAGGAGAGGGGATTAAGCATGCTAGGTACGCAGTCACTCATAGCATAGCGCAGAGGTACGATTTATTATAAGGAAAAAGGGCATACCTGGTGAAAGATGGCCAGAGAATACCTTGTTCTCACTGCTCCCCGTACGCATGTACGAAAGGGAGAAGTCCAGTGAAAGCTAATAGCTCCGCTGGAAAGGCATTGAAAGAGGATTTGGACTTAGCTAACCTTGGCGTAACCCCACCCTCAATTAATTGAGAAGTAAGATATGGCGAATCTAATTAGGTATAGCTTTCCAGGTTGGCTTCCAAGTCAGCCATTAGCACAAGTAAACAGTAAGCAAGAAGCTAGGAGAGTGTAGTTCGGGCATTAGAAGGAAGCTAAGGCAAGCAATCAGTACACGAATCCCCGTCCTTTAGAAAGATATGCCCGCATTCCCTCTCTTCTTTCAATTCCGAATCACTTACTTATTAATGAATCCCGTTAAAGCTAAGAGGACGTTTCCGTACCCCTTCTTACCTTACTCAAGAAAGAAAGTCATGCTGATCAGTAGTAGTGTCTAAGAGGAAGGGTTGGCGCTTTGAGCTACCTATTTAATGTAATTTATACATATATTGTATATAATGGCTTAGTTTGGTTTTAAAACGGCTTCTTATTGAAAAAGAATACTATGCCAAAAACTTTATGTAGTCAGCCTTCTTCGAAGACCCCACGGAGCGGTAAGGAATTCCTTCAGTTCAGTTACTTCCATGCCTTGTAGTAGTAATCCCTCGTTCAAAGTAAGTTGAGATTCAAAGCTAACCCTTCCTTGTCTCCAGCTAGAGAGATTTCATTCTCAGTCCCAGAAGCTAGTGCAAGGTTTTAAGCAATGGGATAGCCTACTTCAGTTTCTTACTCTCTGGTGAATTTAGAGAGTCAAACCCACAGGTGAGATTTTGCTAGAGGAAGCATTGATGGCGGGGTTCTTTCCCGGATTTTGTCGGTAAGACTAAGCTTTGAAAAGATAGGGGTAAAGAAAGAAGTTTCGAAAAGACTGACACCGTAGAGCAGGGACGAAAGTCGGCCTTAGTGATCCGACGGTGCCGAGTGGAAGGGCCGTCGCTCAACGGATAAAAGTTACTCTAGGGATAACAGGCTGATCTTCCCCAAGAGCTCACATCGACGGGA
>Ga0153961_1000291_pt1 | contig 14136 bp, 14 predicted proteins | sample TSFL045MetaG_FD_104748 | JGI IMG/M metagenome (GOLD analysis project Ga0153961, IMG submission 104748) | Attine ant fungus gardens microbial communities from Florida, USA - TSFL045 MetaG | ecosystem: Host-associated > Fungi > Mycelium > Unclassified | place: USA: Florida, Withalacochee...
ACAGTACCATGGTGGTTACCAGTTGATCTGCCTAATATCTCGGCCATTATTGATTGCCTCGAGACGTGACTGGTACCGATCGAAAGGTCTTTTTAAGGGCTTTCCGTAGTCATTGAGACCGTGAGAATCGATGGAGAATTGATGGAGATATGGCCGAATGAAGTTTGTGACACTCCTAAGGTATCTGCTATTCTAGCATATGGCAGCTTGGTTACTACCTAATAGAAGTATCCAATCTTGGGTCTAGATTATGTCTGGGGCTTGTAGGAGGTCTCTAGAATGGATTCTAATAGTGAAATCCAGGGGTATAATGTTAAGACTCTAGACCTCACAGTTAAATATGTGTTTTAACTTGAAGTCTATATCTAACACTTGATATCTTCACACTTCTTGCTAGAGGATCTAGTTAAGATTTTCAGTGAAGTTATATTGAAGGAGAGATGTCAACGAGACTTTGAGTAGCACCCTTGAGATTGTCCTAAGACAAGTAAGAGTACTGATTCCTGAGAGTAAGATTTTACAGAGAGAATACAGAAAGAGAGAACTTGCTGTTCCCTTCTCTTTCTGGTCTGTATTTATCCTAACTAGATGTTGTGACTATGTTACAATGTGGTAACACTACTTATAACTAAAGGTGACTAGTTAAGTGACAGTCTAGTAACAGAAGTCATGAAAGTAACAAGTCGAGTTAGTGTCTAATAATGGATTAGTCCAATGTTGTTCCATTTAGCACAGTTGTCATATGATGGAAAATACCCATTTAATAATATAATTTCTTTTATATTTTATATTATTACTAATTTTTTGCTCCTAAACTCCTGTTGTCTATTTCTATAGGATTATGATATAGACTAGTTACTGGTACTCCTCCTATTCTGGACTTAGTATAAGTACTCCAGTAGTTACATCCTAGTTCCTTAGTTCATAGATTAACATCTTTTACGTGTTCCAGCCTTACTCTTATCAATATACCACACCTCTCCTAAACTCCTAGCAACAATTCAGTCCTCCTAAAATATGCAACCACACATGTGACAGCAGATCGAGGCACAGTACACAAGCTAAGGCCAAGGTTGTTCTCTACTTTTGTTGTCAACTCCCTTCTACTTTAGAGTAACTCCACTCTACTCTGGGTCATTCCACTCCTGCTCCGTATGTTCTTGACAACAGTCCAAAAATAGAGAAGGAAATAGTCTGAGATTTCTCCAAAGAGCAAAAGATATGTGGTATATACTATAGCCACTAAGAGAAGTATGAATGAAGGTGGGGTTGAAAAAGCTGGAGAGATAGTAGTGAAGGCATTATTAGACAGCAGAGCAACTGGTCTATTCATAAATACAACCTTTGCAAAAGAAAAGAGATTTAAAATAGAAAAGTTAAAAAAACCCCTCTTAGTGAGAAACATAGATGGAACAGTGAATGTGGAAGGAGCCATAATGCACCAGGTTAAGTGCAATATGTTTTTCAAAGGACATGTGGAAAGAGCAAGAATAGATGTATACAATTTGGGGAAAATGGAGGTGATACTAGGAATACTGTGGCTAGCAGCCCACAACCCAGAGATAAATTGGGAAAAGGGAGAAGTAAAAATAATAAGGTGTCTACCTATATGTGGAAAAAGAAAGCAAGAGGTAAAGGAAAAGGTAGTAAAGAGAACAAAGGAAGACAAAAATAAAGAGGTACTAAGGAAACTGGTGCCTAAGAAATTTTGGAGATGGAAGAAAATATTTGGAAAGAAAGAGTTGGAAAGGATATTAATGCAAAAGGCCTAGGATCATGCAATAGAAATAAAAGAAGGGTTTATGCCAAGAAAAGAGAAGGTATACTTATTGTCAAGAGAAGAGAGAGAGGAAGTACAAGCATTCATGGAGGATCAGCTGAAAAAAGGGTATATCTGTCCTTCTAAGTTGCTCCAAACCTCACCAGTTTATTTTGTGGCTAAGAAGGATGGAAAATAATGGACTATCAACATATAAACTAGTGGATGATAAAGAATGGGTACCTCTTACCTCTTATAGCAGATATATTGGATGGAGTAGGAAAAAGAAAGGTGTTTACAAAGCTAGACCTGAGATAGGGATATAATAACATCAAAATCAAGGAAGGAAATGAATGAAAGGCAGTATTTACAATACACATCGGAGCCTACAAGCCTATAGTCATGTATTTTGGGTTAACAAACTTCTCTGCCACCTTCCAAACAATAATGAATGACCTATTCCAGGACCTCATAAACCAGAGAGACACTGCAATCTTTATTGATGATATCTTGGTAGCTACAGACATAGAGAAGGAGCACGATAAGCTAGTAGAGGAGGTGTTAAAAAGGTTGGAAGAAAACAACTTATTTGTAAAACTAGAAAAATTCATATGGAAAGTGAGAGAAGTGGAGTTCCTAGGTGTGATAATCAGCCCAAGAGAAGTGGAAATGCAGAAAGAGAAGGTAGAAGGAGTCCTGAACTGGCCAGCACCTAGAAATGTCAAAGAAGTACAAAAGTTCCTAGGGCTCGCCAACTATTATAGAAGGTTCATAAAAGACTTTGCTAGAATAGCAGCACTGCTACATGAGCTGGTCAGAAAGGAGCAAAAGTAGAAGTAGGAAAAAGAATAGGAGGAAGTATTTGGGAAACTCAAAACAGTGTTCACTACAGAACCCATTTTAGCTATCCCAGACATTGATAAAGAGATGAGAGTAGAAGCAGATGTCTCAGATTATGCAACAGAAGGGGTGCTATTGACAAAGTATGAGGACAGAAAATAGAGGCCAGTAGCCTTTATTTCTAAATTGTTGAATACTATAGAACGAAACTATGAGATTCACAATAAAGAAATGTTGGCAGTTATTAGATGCCTGTTAAAGAACCACTTAGAGGTGATCACCCTTAAGCTAATAGATAGTCCTGGAAGCTAAGTTGAGATTTAAGTAAAGTATATCTACGATATATTGCTAGTATATATAGTCTATACTAGACAATCTCATAGGCAGTTACATGCACATGGATCAGTAATCACAATAGTCCTTAATTAGATTAGAAGGCATTGCACTGTATGACACAGACAAAAGAAGTAAGGAACAGTATGTCATGACTTGGCAAAACAACTAAGTCAATATTTATATTTCTTTTCTTTTTCTTTTCTTTTCTTTTAGATTATTACTAAGGTAGAGTGTGGGAAATATCACATAACAGTCACAGAGTCACAGAATGGTCACATTACACATAGTCACAAGTCACAGTCATAGCATGTGACAAAGAAGTCAGCTGACAGACATGAGGACTGTGGGAGACAAGGTGCATAGCCACAATAGTAATTGTATATATAGTATAGTAAAATCTAATGGGGACTCTATCGAGTTCTCTTTGTCAATTACTGAACAAAGAGCAGTTGGCTTTATTCCGGCTTGGAGTTTAGCTTCCTTACACAGTGGGAACACAATACAAATAGATATAGAACTCCTAAAAGATACAAGTTCATCAGACTTACTAAGTGATACCCTATATCACAAATGATCACTTACTATTTGTGATAGGTGCTTCAATACTTTAAAGAGTTCAAAAATGCAAAGTTAGACAAGTGACAAAAGATGTTGTTAAGTCTGAGATCTAATCCTCAGACTATGAGTTTTTAAATATAGAAAAGTGATAGTCTATGCACTAGGACAGAGTATCACATGCTACTACCTATTGTTCTACATATGGTAGTGCCTTTGTACTTGAAAATGCAATAACTTAACCTTATGGAGGCTGTCCTTTGTTCTAAGAAAAGAATAGATGATTATCTATAGGTAATTAATAAAGTCCATGTGCAAACATTGAGGCCTTCATATCTCCACTAATATTAATTGTCTTGGAGCTATTTTAGGCTCATTCTGAGCAATATAAAGAGGGCTTTTCTGATGCCTAAAAGCAAAGCATAGATCATGGCAGTTCCTGAGATATTGGTGATTTAATAAATGGTACCATAGTAGTTACCAGTTGATCTGCCTAATATCTTGGCCATTATTAATTGCTTCAAGACATGACTAGTATCTATCGAAAGGTCTTTTCAAGGGCTTTTGGGTGCTATTAAGACCATGAGAATTGTCAAAGAATTGATGGAGATATGGCCAAATGAAGTTTATGACACCCTAAATGTCCCCTTACAGTGCCTAGAAGCATGGAGGTACTACTTGGAAGGAGCAAAACTCAAATTTGAAATATGGACAGATCACAAAAACCTCCAATATTTTATGACAAATCAGAAACTAAACCAAAGACAAATGAGATGGGCCCTGTACCTATCCTGGTTTAATTTTCTACTAAAGCATGTTTCAGGAAAAAGCATGGGGAAGGCAGATGAACTAAGTAGGAGACCAGATTGGCAGGAAGGAGTGGAAAAAGACAATGAAGATCAGAAGTTGATAAAACCAGAGTGAATCAGAGGAGTGGAAACGATAATAGAAGAAGGAAACCTAAAATCAAGAAGGGGACAAAAGAGTAGTGAAAGCTATAGAAGAGCTGAAGAAGGCAGGAATAAAGACATTGAAAGATGAAAAATAGGAAATAGAAGATGGAATAATAATAAAGGAAAAAAGGATATATGTGCCAGAGGAGGAACTCAGGGAGGAGATAATATGATTGCACCATGACATCCTAGTGGGAGAGCATAGAGGGAGATAGAAAACAATAGAATTGGTCACCAGGAATTACTAGTAGTCAGGAGTAACAAAAGAGATAGGAAGATATATGGATAGATGTAATGCTTATCAGAGATACAAGAATTGAAGTGAAGCACTAGTAGGAAAACTGATGTCCAATACAATCCCAGAAAAACCATAAAGCCATATCTCAGTAAACTTCATCACCAAACTGCCATTAGCCCAGGAATACGACACTATCTTAGTAGTATGCAATTGCTTTAGTAAAATGGCACATTTCATAGCAACAACAGAAAAAATATCAGCAAAAAGGACTTGCAAAGCTGTTTTGAGATCATGTATGAAAGTTGCATGGACTTCTAAAAAGCATTATATCAGATAGGGGAGTGCAGTTTACAGCAGAAATGATGAGGGAGCTGAATAACTTGTTGGGAATCCAAACAAAACTCTTGATGGCCTATCACCCTCAAACAGATGGGCAAATAGAAAGGAAAAACCAGGAGTTAGAATAATATCTGAGAGTCTTCATCAATCATAGGCAAGAACAGTGGCCAGATTAGTTGGGAACAGCAGAATTCATGTATAATAACAAAATTCATACAGCAACAAAAATATTATCATTCAAAGCACACTATGGTCAAGATCCAAGGATGGGATTTGAGAGAAGAAGAAAGGGGAAGTACAAAGTGGCAGGAAAATTTGTAGAAAGGATGAAAAAAATCCAGGAAGAGGCAAAAGCAGTGCTAGAGAAAGCGTAAGAGGAAATGAAAAAGTTTGCAAATAGAAGACAAGAAAAAGAAGAGGAATACAGAGTAGGGAACTTAGTACTGCTAAGTACAAAGGACTTGAAATGGAAAATGAAGGGGAGGAGATCAGAAAAGTTAACAGAGCATTTCATAGGTCCCTACAAAGTTAAAGGAATTGTCATGACTTGGCAAAATGGCCAAGTCAATATTTATATTTATTTTCATTTTCATTTCATTTATTTTCTTATTGATGGATGCATAAGAGAAAAGTGACTCATAGGGAAGCACAGGATAAAAGAAAGGGTTAGGGTTACTCTTCATGTATAAATAGTATACAGAATCTAATAGAAACTCTATCAAATTCTCTTTGTCAAATGCTGAACAAAGAGCAGTTGGCTTGATTCCAGCTTGAAGTTAAGCAACCTTACACTAGAACTTAATTCACTTCAGAGCACTATCCACCTTGGACTCTGCTCAACCTTTATTTTCATCATATCAACCCTTGGCTACTGATCATTGCGATCGGTAGCCACTTCCATACATAGTCGGGCCCTTGGCTTAAGGGGACTTATCAATCAGTTAGGGATTGATGGTGGAAGAGTGGTACCAAACTTGGATATCATTTTTAAGACCTGACCTCATAAACGAGTGGTATCTAGTAGATTACTTGTACCTTTCTCAGTATAAACCTTGTGCTGTGCTCTATTGTGAGTTGGTACATGCAGAGGAGTAACAGTTACTTCTAAAAGGCTGTCTAGATTAGAGATCCTCCCCGTGAGGTGATAGTCTAACCATACTATTAGAGCAGTAGTCAGTAGGGCAGTAGGTGTCTGGTTAGGTGAAAATCTTGCACCCCAACAGACATAACTTTAGTGAGATCAACCATTAAATCCATACCCCTGCAGAGACATAGCACCATGTCTTTGCAATAATATAATTCATTAATGAGCAACTTGCTCAAAGAGAAATGTGCCCTCGCCGAACTGAGGGAAGAACTTGAAGAAAAAAGGTGAAAGTTATGCAGAAGTTACAAAGGGTTCGGGCACCTGGCCCATAATTGCAGGAATAAGAAGAAAGAAAAAAAGGGGACTGTTGTTCCTCAAAATAAGTTTGAAGTGTTGAAGAGTAGAGTGATGCAATGTGGAGTAAGAGAAAAGATGATAAGAAGAGTAGGAGTAGTGGAGGTTAAGTGTTACAAGTGTAGAGAAATAGGACATAAATATAGAAAGTGTCTATTGTGGGAGAAGAAAGAAAGGATGGCACATGTGATGAAGCCACAAAAGGTGCACCAGCAAGAGAAGGAACCAGTATGTCTTGTAAAGGGAAAGGTGCAGGAAGAAGAAAGAAAGCTGAGAAGGGTAGAGGAAGAAGAAGCGGTGCACATGGTCAGACCACAAGAAGCACAGCAAGGGTGGAGAAGGAGCTCAATAGAAAAGCTAAGAAAAAAAGCAAAGGAGCATTGTGAAGAAGATGTCCCAGAAGAGATGCAATTGTTGGAATTGGGATAGTATACAAGGGAGGTAGTAGTTTCATACCTAACTTGTGAAAAGTGTGGAAGTCAGGGATATCATATAGAAGATAATAGGGGACAAGGAGTGATCTCCAGAAAGAAACTAGAAGAAATGAAATAGGGTGGATATATGGGGAAGGCAGCACAGTCTAGAGAGGCAAAGACACAGCAAAGTGGTACATGGTTGAGAGAACTGGAAAGCACAGCAAAAGAGGGAGGTGATTGAAAGGAGATCAGAAGAACCTTCAAAATGCTGAGAGAAATGTGGCTGAATATCAGAATGGAAAAGATAGACATGCATGAAGGTATAATGGTAAAAGCACTCTTGAACAGTAGTGCAACAGGGATGTTTATAAATAAGAGGACAGCAGTCAAGCATAGGTTTAAGCTGCAGAAATTAGAGAGGCTGATAGCCATCAGAAATGTAGATAGAACAAATAATAGTGGAGGAGCCATCATGCACCAAGTAGAGTGTAATGTGTATTATAAAGGCCATGTAGAAAGGATAAGAATGGATGTATGTGATCTAGGGAAGACAGAAGTAATTCTGGGAATGCCATAGTTGGTAGTATATAATCTGGAGATAAACTGGGAAACTGAGGAAGTCAAAATAACAAGATGTCTGCCCTTGTGTGGTGGAAAGGATCAAAAGAAAGCAAGAGCCAAAAGGATAGTGACCCTAGAGGAAGAGAAAATTGTCAGATGGGCAATAGATGACAAAGAGAATTGGGGAAGAGAAGAGGAAATTGAAGAGGACCATAGAAAAATCAAGGAAATAGTTCCGAAAATATTTCTCAAATGGAAAAAAGTGTTTGGGAAGGTAGAGTCAGAAAGGATACCAACAAGAAAGGTTTGCGATCATGTTATAGATCTCAAAGAGATGTTCAAACCATGGAAAGAAAGAATTTATCCTCTATCCAAGAATGAAAGAAAAGAGGTTCAAAATTTTGTAGAAGACCAATTGAGAAAAGAGTACATCAGACCCTCAAAATCACCTCAAATGTTGCCAGTGTTTTTCATAGGCAAGAAGGATAGTAGCAAGAGGATAGTGATGGGCTACTGTAATCTGAATGATTAAACAGTAAAAAATAACTACCTGCTCCCATTAATTATAGAATTAATCGACAACATGGGGAGTAAGAAAGTGTTCACCAAAATGGATCTCAGATAGGGGTTCAACAATGTGAGGATAAAAGAGAGAGATAAGTGGAAAGGAGCATTTACAACACATATAGGTTCCTTTGAACTAACGGTGATATTCTTTGGGATAACAAACTTGCCAGCTACATTCCAAGCAATGATGAACAAGATCCTGAGGGATTTAATAAATGAAGGAAAGGTTGCTGCATTTGTAGACAGTGTGTTGGTAGAAACAGAAACAGAAAAAGGGCATGATGAGATTGTGGAAGAAATACTAAAGAGGTTGAAAAAAAATGACTTGTATGTTAAACCAGAAAAGTGCATATAGAAGGTGAGAAAGATAGAATTCCTGGGGGTTGTTATAGGACCCAATGGAATAGAAATAGAGAAGGAGAAAGTAGACAGAGTATTAAGTTGGCCAGAACCAAAGAATATGAAAGACATCAGAAAATTTTTAGGCCTTGTAAATTACTATAGGAGGTTCATCAAGGATTTCGCTCAAGTGGCTAGGCCAATAAACATACTCACTAGAAAAGACATGAAGTAGCAGTGGGGGCAGGAGCAACAGAAAACATTTGATGAATTGAAATAGGTCTTTACAACAAAACTAGTATTAGCAGCACTAGACTTGGATAAAGAGTTCAGAGTAGAGGCAGACACCTCAAATTATGCGACTGGGGGAGTACTGTCAATAAAGTGCTCAAACGAAATATGGAGACTAGTAGCTTTCATTTCCAAATCTTTAAGTGATACAAAAAGAAACTACGAGATTCATGATAAAGAAATGTTAGCTATAGTCAGGTGTTTGGAAGTGTGGAGGCACTTCCTAGAAGGAGTAACAGTTAAATTCGAGGTCTTGTCATATGACAGAAAATACCTATTTAATAATATAATTTCTTTTATATTTTATATTATTACTAATTTTTCACTCCTAAACTCCTGTTGTCTACTCCTATAGGATCATGATATAGACTAGTTACTTGTACTCCTCCTATTCTGGACTTAGTATAAGTACTCTAGTAGTTACATCCTAGTTCCTTGGTTCATAGATTAAAGTCATTTACTTATCCATGCTCCTATCAATCTATATACCACTCTACTCCTGAACTCCTGGCAACAATTCAGTCCTCCTGAAATACACAACCACACATGTGATAGCAGATCGAGGCACAGCATATGAGCTGAGGCCAAGGTTATTCCCCCACTTTTGTTGTCAACTCCCTTCCACTCTGGAGTAATTCCACTCCACTCCAGACTACTCTGCTCCCACTCTACACAGTCCTTGACAGAATCTATAAACTAACATCAGTCACTGTTGCACTTAACTATCTCAACTTTACTATCCTTACTTGTTTGCTCCACTATTCCTGTCCTTCACACTGATTGATGTCTAATTCCATTTATTCAACTATAGTGTCTCCAGTAGGTGTAGTCTCCAGACGCTCTGGAACTATGTCGCGTTGGAACAAATGAGTTCCATTTCTGACCCCTTGCCCCTGACTCCTGTATCCCCAACCTCCACTCTAGAGTCAACTGACTAGTCTGACTTCAGATTCTATGTCTTCATAGCCAGTTGTTCTTATCATCAAGTCTAATTCTTTCATTTCACAGTCTAACCTATCTGTTTATCTGCCCTCTGCTGTTATGCCACAAGTGAATTTTTTACAGAAGATAACATTTGATATATGTTATACTAATAGATTCTCAATTAGAATTCACTCTAGAACCCTTTCTATATTCTCAGAACATAATACTATATAATGAGTATATTGAGCAGGTGATAATCGACCTAGAGCTCATGTTGAGACCTCAAGAAGCAATTAAGATAAACTGGCATCGGGTTACTAAGAGAGTTACTGAGGGACTACACTCTAGATCCACTTTTGGATGGACCAACTTAGAAAGATAGTAAACTTGTACTCTAGAACTAGTACTACTCAGATGAAGAACTTAGACTGATAGACTTTGTGCTTGTAAATAAGCATTGATGGCATCAGATCAATTATATTTAGATAAATGACCTCTAGGATGCAACTTAGAGATACTAGACATTTATTGAGACTTGCTAACTGCTTAACAGATAATCAATAAAGTCCAAATTACAAAGTAGCATCAAGAGCATAATAGGGGAAGATGGGAGAATATTCTAGAAAGAAGCGGTGATAAAGACGCGTCATCTTTGATGGGAAGGACTTGATGAGAGAACGCGTCATCATAAAGAAAGGAGAGGACCACATCATTAGTGGGAATTTGAGAGGCCTTAGGACAGAAAGAAGGCAGTGGAATTCTAAAAGTAGTAATAGTTTCCCTTTTATATTTTATTTCTTGAGTTTCAGGGCTTTGTAATATCTTTAATATAGTATCCGGAGTACAGTTGGATTGGGGAAGAATCTTTTGACTCCTACCTCTATCTACACTGCCTCTAGAATCATGAATGTAGATCTATTGAGAGTAAGAAGACTGGGACTAGTGGGGTGTCTTGAGAAGAACACTGAATATACCCAGAACTCGATTTAGAAAGAAGACGCAGATGCAACTCAGACAGGCTTTGGAGAGGACAACAGGCTGGGAAAGCTTGGCTAGGTGCATACTTGGATTGCATCACACCTGTAAGGTTCAGTATTGGAGGTGCAAACAAGGGGCAACTGAGTGTGGAGGGTTTATGAGTGATTAACTAACTGTATTTTCTAGAGGAGCTTTTATCATGGTGTGTAAAGGTTGACACCTTAGGGAGGCTATGCAATGATGATCTAGAGAGATCTTACGATCCTTTTATAACCACCAACATATATTTTACTAGAGCTGCATATAATTCTTATTTCTCTAATTATTTATAAACCTTCAACTCTTCCCTTGGACCTTTAGCATACAATTAGGAGCTGGTACATTATTGTTTTGTTTGTCCCAGTGTGCAATTCTCTTTTGCACCCTTTCACTACCATCTGTCCAATACTCTAGGATGACCTCTAGTTACTCCTCCTGTCAAGGTCCATGTTCCAGATGTCTTTGACAGAACAGATCTGCACTAACTGTAAGGGTGACTGGAGTAGAATACTCCAGGAGATTCCTCAGTTAATTATAGTTTATGAAATATGTTACAACCTACTTCCAGGAGATTCCTCAGAGAATTAGATGAGGCTCCTAGAGGGAATAATCTACATTATATATATTACAGTGTCCTTGTGTCCCTGTATTTGGTAACCAGGGTCTGAACAATGAAAGTGCACTAGGAGGTAACAGAGTGCTCTTGGAATGATGGGGATAAGACCAAATATTACTTAGTAATATTTGATCAGCTGCAGAGTCACTCTGGAGAACTAATATGGGCTCCAGAGTTATGTGTAAGGGGTTTCCTTACACTAACTTCACCAATTCCTCTTCCAATATTGTCTTTACTTTTGCTTTGGACCAACTGTTTTCAAATCAGACTTCAACAAAATCAATTTTGCAATGACTTATGTGTTTGGAGTAGTACAAGACTGGCTTCAGGTAGCATTAGAACAGAAGGATCAAGGTGTTCATCATGTATGGCTATACTTCTGGTCCTCCTTTGTCAAAGAAATGTACACTTACTTTGGCATCCCAGACATTGTTGCAGAAGCGGCTCACTCCTTAAATCATCTCTATATGAATCCTGACAACCAGATTGCAAGATATAACATTGCTTTCCTCCAGTACTCTGCTCTATTACAGTGGACGGAGAATGCTCTCTACTATAGGTACTATTTTGGACTCCCTGATTGCATTCAGGATATTATTTCCACTTGTGAAGGAGATAAACCTTCTACCTTCCAGACTCTATATTCCATAGCCATCTCTATTGACAATCATTTCTGGAAGTGGAAATGTGAGTCCAAAAGGGCTCTGCACTCCACTCCGCAATGTTCTTTATATTCAGAATGTTCTGAGTTTGTCTCTCATTTGTCAATATCTGACCCCGGTTCCGATATTGCTGCCTCAGAGTCTTTTGATAGCTTTTTCACTCAGTGACATACTCTGTCTCCGGATCTCTCTGACTCTGTCTCCAGATTGTCATTGTCTGTTTTTGATTCTGGTTCCATAGTCTCTAAGTCTTCTACTAGTGCTCTGTTCCCTACTCTACAACAAATTCTGTTATTGGAGCTCTCTGATTCTGATTCTGTTCTGTCCTTCTCAACTTCCAGTTCTGGTCCTAGAATTCCAGAGTCTCCAGTCAAACTCGAGTTGCTAGTAGATTCGCTCTCCAGACTTGGTAGCAATCTCTTTTTGGAGTCGTTATCCTAGGTTTTCTGTTTCTGCCAATCTCTCTCTGTTTTTGCTTCTTGGTCTCTGTTCTATCTGTTCTTGTTCTGTTCTTAGTCTGGTTCTGTTCTCTGCCTTGTCTGGTACTTCAATTTGACTCTTGTTCTTCAATATTTCTCTAGCTATACAATGATAATTATTTTATTGTCCAATTCTCTGCTCCGGTCTACATTTTCTGTGTTATAATCACCTCTGGCAACTTTCCACTCCTGTTTCCCCTGGCTTTTGTATAAGTTTTGGGCTTCTATGCCACTCTGCTTGTTTTGTCTTGCTCCTCAGTCTGGGATCCATGATATATCTCACTGCTGATCTATTGATTGACTGAAATAGAATCATAACTTATCCTACCAAATCTACCTGAAGTACTAGCATCTGTCTAGTGTTTCCAACTTTCATTAGTTCACCACTCTGGTGTAGTCAATTTCTGACCACCACTCCTGTCTAACAACTCTGCTCTAAACTGTTAGGGCGCACTTCACACACAAGCGAAGGCCCAGTAAGCTTATTGAGTAGTCCCAGAAGCTAAGGTGATATTCAACTGAGGTATATCTATGACAGAAGACTAGTATTTATACTACTAGATCATCAAGGCACTATTCTCATGGTGCCTGACAGATATTCACATTATGTCCAATAATAGATTTAGAGGAATCACACGATATGACACAGAAGGGAAAGTAGAGGAGAGATGGAAATGCGATTGGAGAGATGGCAGCTCTTAGGTGGGAACCTACTCACGTCACTAAGTACTGCCCTAGGGTAGTTCCCTTACATAAACTCATCAAATCTGTCACTCCGACAACTTCTCTACAAATTCCAGTCTCTGCCAAGCTTCTATGCTCAATCTAGGACCTCTGTGTCTACTCCAGGTTTCCACACCCATCTCTATCCCACCATCTGAACTGCCATCAATGAACTTTTTCAAAAGTTCATCTCTGTTATTCCATAAATTACTTGCACTAGAGTCTGTAGCCAGGACTAATATTTCAATTTCTTACTCTTGTCACTAGGCGATAGGATGCCTAGCCTTAAGGGAGGGATAGGGATCAAACCACTCCTTTGAAAATACAAATCTTCATGCTAAACACAAATTTTATTCAAAATAATTATAAAATTTCAAAAAAACAATTCTATCTAGTTCCAGTTCCTACAAAGTATGCAACCAGAGAAAAACCACTACTTCTCTCTTCCACACCCTTCATTGCATTCTTCTCTTCCTGTCCCTCAACTTCTCCCTCCTCCTTCACTCCATCTGACCTCTGCTCCCTCTGTTTTCTCTTCTCAGTACTTTCTTGTACCTCTGTCTCCTCTCCCTCGGACTCCGGCCATGAAAATTGTTCCTCCTTGGAGTCCTGGCCCTCTATGCCAGCCAACTTCTCCAATGCCACTGTAATCCTTCAGATATCCTTCCTTAAACCCTGTAACTCATACTTTATGAAAGTGCAAAAGTTAAATCAGAAACAAGCTAAATGGGCCTTATACCTGTCCAGATTTAGTTTTATGCTAAAACATGTTCCAGGAAGCAAGATGGGGAAAGCAGACAGTCTGAGTAGGAGACCAGACTAGGAGATCAGAGTAGAAAAGGATAACGAGGATAAAACATTGGTGAAACCAGAATGGTTAGAAACAAGAAGGACAGAGGCAGTAGAAATAATAGTAGACGGTGAAAGGGGCAAAAGGGATGTTGACTGTGACAAGCAAGTAGAAAAGGCGGTGACAGCTCCCAATTGCGTGCTAAAGGGTTTGTGGGGAGAAGGAGGAAGTGGGGGTATCAGAAAGAAATTAAAAAGTGAATACGCAGCTTATTTGGAATCTAATTTTAA
>Ga0153961_1000292_pt1 | contig 14119 bp, 11 predicted proteins | sample TSFL045MetaG_FD_104748 | JGI IMG/M metagenome (GOLD analysis project Ga0153961, IMG submission 104748) | Attine ant fungus gardens microbial communities from Florida, USA - TSFL045 MetaG | ecosystem: Host-associated > Fungi > Mycelium > Unclassified | place: USA: Florida, Withalacochee...
CAAATGCAGCACGATTATCCTTTTTTATCAGCATATGCTTGGTACCTTCCTCAGCACCGTGGAAGTACAGCGTTAATTTTCCGCTATCTGCACTAAAGCCAAAATTCAGCGGAATTATATAAGGGCAGTCGCCGCCATTCAATGCTAAACGGCAAACATCGCATTTTTTCATAATGCTTATAATTTCATCAAAATCAGTAATCTCTCTGTCTTTTCTCCTCATAGCGTATACCTCCATTTTACAGCTATTCTATACTCTTTAGCGACTCTACCATACTTACTGCTTTAATTTTAAAATACATTACAAAGTTTACAATAAGAGCAAAAAATGACGTAAATAACGTAGCATAAACAAAGCTGAGCCAGCTTACAGTTCTGCCAAACATTACAGTATCAACCTCAGCGGTTTTTATAATAAAGTTAGTCAAAAATACACCAAGTACCAAGCCGACTAAAATTCCTACTATAGTAAGCACAACATTCTCACGGTAAACATATGCACCTGTTTCTTTATTATAAAAGCCCAACACCTTAATTGTGGCAATCTCACGTATTCTTTCAGCAATGTTAATATTAGTTAAGTTGTACAGCACCACAAATGCAAGCGCCGCTGCACAAATTATCATAACATAAACTATAACATTAAGATTATTCAGCATATCAGATATTGCAGAAATATTACCGCTTAAAAAGCTGGCACCCGTTACATCCTCTCGCTCAATAAGCTTTGTGCCAAAGCTGCTTTCTTCATCCGCGGTCATATTGTGCCTTTCGATAATAACATTATATTCAGGAGGCTCATTATAAATTTCTTCATAATACTCAGGCGTCATATAAATATAATTATTTATATGATTTTCGCATATGCCGTTTATTTTAACCGTATAATCCTTATCCTCATAGGTATATGTTATGGTATCGCCAACCGACAAATTAAGCAAATTAGCTATTTTTTCAGTCAAAATTACACCATCGTTGCTTAGCTTTAGCTTATCTCTTTCTATACGGGTATGCAAATCTATAAACTCGTCTATTTTTCCGACATTTTCAATAGTGTAAACTGAAATCTGGTACTGCTTATTATCCTTGTCAACCACCTTGCCTGTATGATAGTTAAACTTCTCTGCGTATTCTACCTTATCGTAATCCTTTACAAATTCATATAGCTCCGACAACTGATCCTCTTTAAGATTTTCCTTAGGTACAATCACACCGGTGTACTTTACTACATCGCCAAATTGCTCCTCAATAACTGCGTTAATAGAGTCTTTCAGCCCAAACGCTGCAACAATTAGTGCTGTACAACCCGCAACACCCAAAACAGTCATTAAAAATCTTGACTTATACCTAAAAATATTACGTGCTGTTACCTTCGAAGTAAAACCTATGTTATTCCAAATAAAACCAATACGTTCAAGCAAAATTCTCTTGCCCGGACGAGGTGCTTTCGGACGCATTAGCTTAGCCGGCTCAATTCGCATTAGTCCGCTGCCCACAAATGCAACTACTCCGCAGGTACAAATAATTGAGAGTATTGAACCGATTATCATACTGCCCCATGGGACGGCAAGCTCCATATCAGGCAGATTATAAAGCATTCTATACACGTTAAATATTATATACGGCAGGCACGACACACCTATAACACAGCCTACAACACTGCCGATCACCGCAGCCGTACTTGAATAAACAAAGTACTTCCCCAGAATACTTATTGACGAATACCCCATAGCCCTTAGTGCACCAATTTCTGTTCTGCGTTCCTCAAGCAACCGTGACATTGTAGTTAAACACACAAGTACTGCAACAGCCAGAAAAAACAGCGGAAACACCATAGCAATGGCATCTACACTTTGGGTATCATCATAGTATGAACCATAACCGTCAAGTTCATTTCTGGTAGTAACATACCACTTCGGGTTTGAAATTGTGTCTATCTGCTTTTGTGCATCATCCAGCTTTTCTCTTGCTTCAGCAAGCTTTGTATCTGCTTCCTCGCGCTTTTGGTCAAGCTGCTTTTGTGCCTCCTCCAGCTGATTACTTGTACTTTCTTTTGTATCATTCAGCTGTTGTCTGCCCTCTTCTACCTGTTGCTTGCCCAAAGTTATTGATGACTGTGCATCATCCAGCTTTTTCTTACCCTCCGTTTTTGCTGCATCAAACTGGTCTTTCGCTGTGTCAAGCTGTTGCTGTGCAGTGTCTATTTGAGCCTGTGCATTATCAATTTCTGCCTGACCGTCTACTTTTGCTTGTGCAAGCTGTTGTCCTGCCGCATCCAACTGCACCTTGGCATCCGCCAGCTGTTGTTCACCATCGACAATTTGCTGTTTACCGTTTTCAAGCTGCGTTTTGTAACTGTCAATTAAAACACTCAGGTCGTCAAGCTGTTTTGTGTATGTTTCCTTATCCTCAATATTCGTGCTATTTTCCACGGCGTCCTTTATTTGCTGCAGGCTCTGCTGTGCATTTTCAAGCAAAGGTGTGTATGTATTAATTTTGTTTTCAGCATCCGGCTTAGTTACTTCATAAAATTGCCGGTACTGGCTGTCATACTCTGCTTGTGCAGTCTCAAGCTGCGTTTCAGCCTGCGAAATTTGTGTTTGATAGGCTGTTTTGGCTGCTGTCAGCTGACCCTTTGCCTCCTGAAGCAAAAGCTCCTTAGAATTTATTTCGTTTTGTGCAGACAAAATCTCTTCATAATATGTAGTTATTGAATATGGCAGTTGGCTTTCACCCTGTATAAGTTGTTTTTCCGTTTCATCAAGCTGCTGTTCAACGCCGGCTGATTCGGTGGCAAGCTCCGACTTACCATCTGTTATTTTCTTTTGTGCTTCATCCAACTGCGTTTGCACATTAGCCGCCTCACTGGCATACTCCACTTCACTCTTTCTAAGCTCATCCTTAGCAGGCTCAATAACATCATCTCTGAACACCTGCAAACGGTTTGTTGACAAATCCTTTATTTTATCTGCAACACGGTCAACGCCGTTTTGATATTCATCATCAAAAGGGGAAATTCCACTACAAGAATATTTTGTATCAACAAAGACCTCTGTATACCTTTCCGACTTGAACTCCTCTTTCCTCAAATAGCCGCTGTAAGAAACCTCGCCGGTACCAATTGTAGTTGTACCATGGTCATAAGACATATAAAGCGGAGACTCCACAATGCCTACTACAGTGTATTCTCTGGATTTCAACATATCATCTACATTGGTTTCACCGGCATACTGTTGAATTTTTACGGTGTCTCCAAGCTGATATGTAAAGTTTTTCTCCACCGCAATTTCACCGGAATTTTCAGGTAATCTGCCCTCCTTCAAAATCAGGGTATTCATACTGCTGTCAATGGTATGCAGGCGGTAAACCTCTGCACTTTCGTCAGTGTCAACCATAACATCAAGCATATAGCCTGCCGACACACCCTCAACATCAGTCACCTCTTCCATAGCCTTAATATCGTCGTCATTAAAGCCAACAGTAGAAATAAGGCGAATATCCATTAAATTATTATCCAAATAATATTTTTCAGCTGTTTTAAGCATTGTTGGACTTGCACCCTTAACGCCTGCAAAAAATCCAACTCCCAGTGCAACAATAGCAAGTATAGCCAGAAATCTGCCCTTGCTCTGCCATATTTCTCTAAACGTATTTTTCCATAGTGTGGGAGTCACCTTACCTCACCTCATTTCCTGCATTCATTAAACCAAAGCAGACGGGAATACCCTACCTGTAGGGACTTACCATTCAATATCATCTACAGACTGCGGGTGCTCATTTATAACATTATTAACAACCTTGCCGCTTTTCATTGTAATTACCCTGTCAGCCATTGGAGTTATGGCTGAATTGTGAGTAATTAAAACAACTGTCATATTTTCTTTTTCACAGGTGGTCTGCAACAGCTTTAAAATTGCTTTGCCGGTTTTATAGTCCAATGCACCTGTTGGCTCGTCGCACAAAAGTAATGCCGGGCGCTTTGCAAGTGCCCTTGCTATTGACACCCTTTGCTGTTCACCCCCTGAAAGCTGCGCGGGGAAGTTCTCTATTCTGTCGCCCAAGCCCACACTTCTTAAAGCCTCTTCGGGTGACATAACGTCCTTGCACAGCTGTGCAGCAAGCTCTATATTCTCTTTTGCCGTTAAATTTGGTATAAGGTTATAAAACTGAAAAACAAAACCAATCTCCTCTCGCCTGTACTTAACCAGCTGTTTATTGGTGTAACGGCTAATATCCTTGCCGTTTACAATAATAGTACCGCTTGTGCAGGTGTCCATACCGCCCAGCATATTCAGCACAGTGGTTTTACCTGCACCGGAGGAGCCTACTACCACCACAAATTCGCCCTTTTCAACGCTGAAGTTAATACCATCAACAGCATTTATGGTAATTTCTCCCATTTTATAGGTTTTATAAACATCCTTAAATTCTACAAATGCCATTTTTATTCTCCTGCTAATAAATACCCTGCACTGTAACCTCACCTGAATTAACAGCAATTACCCTACCGTTGTCCAGCTTAACATTAAGATTACCAAAACTGTCAACAGATACTGCCTTGCCTGCCAGAACATTATTGCCCCTTGTTACGGTTACCTGCCTGCCAAGTGTGGCGCACAGCCCTGTGTACTCCTTGATAATGCCTTGTTCCCTGTCTGCAAGAAATTTGTCAATATATTCTTCAACATATTTCAGTACCTCTTTAAACAGGTCTGCTCTATTAATTTCACTGCCGGTTTCAAGAGCAAGCGAGGTTGCCTTGCTGCGAATTTCCAAATCAAATTCTGTTATGTTTACGTTTATGCCAATGCCAACTACAGCATATTCTATTCTATCGGCTTCAGCTGTCATTTCAGTAAGTATACCGCATATCTTTTTATTTCCTACTATAACATCATTAGGCCATTTAATAAGTGCATTTAAACCTGTAAAGTGCCTTATTGCCTTACACACACCTAAACCAGTTGCCAACGTTATACCTGCCACCTCTCCAGGGGTAATTTGCGGTCTAAGCAAAATACTGAACCACATTCCTGTACCGGCAGGTGAGCTCCACGCTCTTCCCAGTCTGCCCTTGCCCATAAGCTGCTGCTCAGCAATTACTACGGTTCCGTGCGGTGCGTCCTGCACAGCAAGTCTTTTAACCTCCTGATTAGTGGAGTCAACACTTTCCAGAAAAACAATTTTCCTGCCAAACTCCTTAGTTTCCAACCCGTCTTCAAGCTCAATGGCATTCATCACATTCTTACTGTCAATAAGCTTATAGCCTTTGTTGGTTACAGAGTCTATCTGATAGCCCTCGCTTCGCAGTGATTTTATATATTTCCATATTGCCGAGCGTGTCATACCCATTTTCCGCGACAACTCCTCGCCGCTTATATATTCATTGCTGTTTTTTAAGAGCAAAAGTACCTTTTCCCTTGCTGAATTTTCTCTCATAGTATCCTCCTGACAGCATAATCAAGTAAAAAGGGCAGCAAACAGCTGAACCGCCTGCCGCCGCAAATTTATTTATTCTTATCATACAATATCCGCAGTCCCTTTAACAAAAGGTCAGTATCAACAACAATATCCTTCCTTTTACAATGTGGAACAATGCTTGGTGCTAAGCCTCCTGTGGCAATTACAGTCGCTTTTTGCCCCAGTTCTTCTTCAATGCGCTGTAAAACACCGTCTATCATTGATGCGCTGCCATAAACAGCACCGCTTTTCATACTTGCTATGGTGTTTGAGCCAATAACCTTTTTGGGCGGGTCCAGGCTAATTGTCGGCAACTGTGATGTTCTTGAGGCAAGCGCCTCCTGAGAAATCAAAATGCCGGGAATAATCATACCACCTATATAGGTTTTATTGGCATCAATAACCGACACCGTTGTTGCCGTACCCATATCAATAGATATTGCAGGCACCTTATACTGGTCAATAACGGCAACTGCATCTGCCACCCTGTCGCTGCCTGTCTGGGCAGGATTATCAATAGCTATGTTAAGCCCTGTTTTAATACCCGGACCAACTACCATTGTTCAAGACCTGCGGCGAGGTTTACCGCCTTTTTCATAACAGAGGTTAGGGGCGGCACAACAGACGCAACTATACCGCCGTCCAAAGTACTTTTATCAATATTATAAATATCAAGCATACTGTTTATTTCAACTGCATATTGCCAGCTTGTTCGGCTTATATCAGTTTTTATTCTAAATAACGAGCTTACTTTTTTGCTTTGGTCAACACAGCCAAGTACAATATTTGTGTTGCCAATATCAATTGCTAAAATCATAACATCAGTCCATTTCAAAATTCAACCTACGCAGGTACTACCTATACATCTATTGTTCCTTATTATACACTTTTGCATTATCTCTTTGCAAGTATTTTAAGCACATTTGCTTTACTTCACAGAAAAAATGATGTAATATGTAATATACAATACTGTTTTAAACAACATTCAGGAAGTGGAGCTATGTTAAAAAATAAAAATATACTTTTATGTGTAACGGGCGGCATTGCTGCCTATAAAATTCCTAACCTTGCCAGTATGCTTGTAAAGCAGGGCTGCAATGTAAATGTTATTATGACCAAAACTGCTGAAAATTTTATAACTGCAAAAACCTTTGAGGCGCTGACAGGCAACCCTTGCATAACCGACACCTTTCAAACCACCTACCCAATAGCAATACACCACATTAAGCTTGCCACTGAGGCAGACTACGTAATGGTGGCGCCTGCCACAGCTGATATCATAGGAAAAATTGCCCATGGTATTGCCGATGATATGATAACCTCCACATTGCTTGCGTGCAAATGCCCTGTAGCTATAGCACCATCTATGAATGTTAATATGTTTGAAAACCCTGTTGTTCAAAATAATATAGACATATTAAAACAATACGGCTACACAATAGTTGAGCCTGCCACAGGCTATATGGCGTGCAAATCTACAGGCAAGGGCAAATTACCGGAGCATACCGAGCTGTTTAAATATATTGAAAAAGCACTTGCCTGCCCGCAGGACTTAGCAGGCTTAAACGTTTTGGTAACAGCAGGTGCTACAAAAGAGGCTATTGACCCTGTACGCTATATAACCAACCATTCCACAGGGAAAATGGGCTATGCCATAGCAAAAACGGCAATGCTGAGAGGCGCTAAGGTAACATTGATAACAGGTGAAACCGCACTGGAGGATATTAGCTTTGTAAACACAATAAAGGTAAAAAGTGCCGAGGATATGTTCAGAGCCGTTACTGAAAATTTTGCCAATGCTGATATTACCATAAAGACGGCAGCTGTAGCCGACTATACACCTGTAAGCGTTGCTGATAATAAAATAAAAAAATCAGTCGGCAATATGAATATACCGCTAAAGCAAACAAAGGACATCTTAAAGGAATTAGGTATAAGAAAAACCGGCAAGCAGTTTATATGCGGCTTCAGTATGGAAACTGAGAATATGCTGCAAAACTCAACCGACAAGCTGGTTAAGAAAAATATAGATATGATAGTAGCCAACAACCTAAAAACAGCAGGTGCAGGCTTTGGCACCGACACTAACGTTATTACCCTAATAACTAAAGACGAAGCTACCGAGCTGCCTGTTATGAGCAAAGAAGAATGTGCAGAAAAAATTATTGATAAAATTATGGAGCTAAAAAGCCAATAACTCATTTATGAATATGAAATGGAGAGAAATTCATGCAAAGAAATTTAGCAATATCACTATCCAGAATAACGGGTATGTTATTGATAGTTATGTGCCATATTATAAGGTATTATGCTTTTATTCCTGGTAGTTCTTCTTTGGGAAGTGTGTTTAATTGCGGAGTTTATTTGTTTTTATTTATTTCAGGTTACCTTTACGGAACCAAAACAATAGATAATATGAAGCAGTGGTATCTTAAACGTATAGTAACAGTTGCTTTGCCTGCAATTATCATAGCAATTATCGACATTATAATTTTAGAAATATGCGGCACACATACATCATGGCAATCAATTGTTATTTATTGTTTAGATTTAGAAGGTATTTCATTTTTGAACTATAATTTAGGCAATTATTTATTTGACGAGGTTACTAATCTTGGTCCGTTATGGTTTACAACCATAATTATGATTTGTTATATGTTGGTACCAATTTTGCAAAAAATAAAACAAAGGTTACAGAAGTTAGAAGATAAAAAATATAGAGTGTATTATTCTTTAGTACTTCTTATTGGCGTTATAACCTCCATTTTAATGGCTGATTTTATTCATTTATCATACATTTTCATATTTATCGTTGGATATGTTAATGGCTGCAGAAATTTATTAGAAAAAGTTAATTTAAAAATATTCGGTATTTTTTCATTGTTACTTATACTCTCACAGTCCGTAAGATTGATGTTACATAGTTATGTAGATGGAACCTACATATATTCAACGTCTGTATTCATTTATAGTTCTGTATTTGGTATATGGTTTGTTATACTATTTTCATTTCTTCAAAAAAAATTACCAAACTATTTTGATAGACTATCTAAAAGTAAGGCACTAATGGTTTTAGATAAATATTCATTTTTTGTCTATCTGGTACATGGACTATTTTGTACTGGAATTTGGAATGTTTATGAACAATTCACACTACCATTAGCAACTATACTCTTTCCGTTATTAGTAATTACATCAGCATTGACATTAAAAATAATTTCTTCTTCGCTTTCAAAAGTATTATTAAGAAAAATAAAATAATAAATAATTCCACATACATAATTATCAGCTGCTGTACCAACCTTGCCTGGGTACAGCAGCTTTTCGTTAGCTATTACAAACATTAACATTTAATCTTCATACACATACTCGCCGCACATATGGTCGTCTGACCACCGTAACTCAGAGGCGGTTTTGTTAGCTTTATCATAAACAGCCTCTCCGCTTTCAAGACTAAATAACCGTATTTATTAAAATAAAGCTCCAGTGTTTTAGTTTGCACAGTTATTATCGTTAAAGGTTACGGTTATAGAAACCTCATCCTTAGCAGGAGCAGTAGTTGTTTTTTCGGAATAATATCTTTTTTGATAAATCTGTTCCATATCTTTTCATCCTACAATACAAGATCTTCGGTTAAAATCATATTGCCACCATTATCAAGCACCATATCAAGACCAAACAACTCGTGATAAAATTGTTTTGACTATTCAATATCTTTAACAACAATCATAATATTCTTTAGTTTCACTTATCGCTGTCCTCCTAAATTCGATTTTACATTTCATAAATTTAACGCATACAAACTGAGATTGTATGCTTACTTTCTGATAATCAATAGTTTATTATCTCCCTTTTGAAATTCATACTCCGTTTTGACAATCTCAACTTTATAATCTTTTTTGAAATGGTCTATTACTTCTGTGATTAAATCTGTCTTATTAGCGTCTAAATCTACAATCGGGAAAACACGAATTTCTTTACACACCCTAAGCATTTCCGTCATGGAAGCAATATGAAAATCATATCCCAATGTTGTATACATTAATAGAAAATGAGAACTCAACCCGATGTCAAAATAATCTGCTCCATAGGGTAATTTATTGGGCAATTCATGAAAAATATAACGACCTTCTGCTTTACCTTTTTCATAATCAGATAAAAATTTCTCCATGGCAGACATACGAGTTTTTTCAAGTTCATCCAGATTTTTGATATTATTCCATACATAGCTATCCATGTTTTCTTTCATTTGTTCCATAACAGTAATGCGGACTTCCTCAATCCGCTTTTTTATATCTTCTTTAGAAAATTGATAAATCAAATCAAACGAAACTACATTACCGTTTCTCTCTGTCATTTCATAATTAAAGCATGCAGGGCCATCTCCAAAGCCCGCAAATTTCTTTATCATATCATTATCGGCTAATTGAAACATCAATTTATATTCTTCCATATTTCTACCCCACGGCACAACACTATCCAGCTTAAACGCCATTTTAATTTCCTCCATAACTCCCGATTTATCGGTCTATTTTTTCCTTTCAATTATACACTAAAACACGGAATTTTCAATTCGCCTGTACTTTTAGAATACCACTCCTCAAAAAGAAGTGCCACTATCCCGATTATGCGTAGATTATCTCACGCTCTGCAACTTCTCTCACACACGCCTTATATTATTTATTCTCCCGACCCGTTCAAGCTGATTTTCAGCCTTTAACTTTCTGTCATGCCTTCCTTTCAGCACATTCCTTTACCAACTGAGAAAAACATATCCTCCTGTTTATCCACTCTTACAAGATACTCTTTCAGCCTGTCTCTTGTCAGCAGATTAAGACAAACAAGCCGCTTATGCTTTTTGAGGTAGCACAATGCCTTTGCCGCCAAATACCAATTTACTTTTCTTCTTCGGCGGGTAATGCGAGGTCTGGTAAGTAATAATCGCTGTAAAGTGTTTAACTGATATCCGGTTTTTCGTCTGTGATGTGTTTTTTCATATAAACTTCGTTTCGATGAGGACACTCGTTAAATGTCAGATTTCGCAAGCACATCTGACACTTTACTCGTTGTTTTTCCATAATTCTGTACCTTACCTTTTATATTGATTTTTCCGAAAGCGTTCCCGCTTTTTTAATTGCTACGCTTCCCGTGCCTGCACTAAATGATTGTCTATCTGTTTCCTGCCAAATACCTTGCAAAACACCTTATAAAATATTTCCTGTGTTGCGTCCTCTGCCAGCCGGTAATCCTTTAGTACCTTAAAACAGGTTCTGAAAACTGTATTTTGACAGTTTTTATAAATTTCTTCAAATTCTGCATTTTCTTTTCAAAATTTCTCTTACCTATTTTCTGCCTCCGTTCATAATATTAGACGCAACTATTTTTAAAAGTTAGAGTGCCCTTGAAAAAATTAACGACTGCACCCTAACCGGTACAGTCGCCCTGATGTTATACTAATATCAGGTAAAAATTATGAGGATTTTTGCACAAATTTTATATTATTGCGAAGTATGTCATAAAACCCGCCAAAATGATTTTTTGATATTAGCTTTATTCTATTAAAAACGATGTCAGTATTGCAAAGTAGTGCAGCACACTGCCGCCTACAGTAAACAAATGCCATATTGAGTGAAAGTATCTAATTTTTTTAATTGCGTAAAAAACAACACCAACCGAGTAAAGAATGCCGCCTGCTAACAGAAAAATAAGCGAAATAGCGGGCATTGAATTTACAAGCGGCACAATTGCAGCAATTATAGTCCAACCCATTACAATATAACATACTACAGAAATTTTTCTGTATCTCTCAAGGTCTATGGCATTCAGTACAATGCCAACAGCCGCCGCACCCCATATAAAGCCAAACAGCACCCAGCCCAGTACTCCCCTTAGGGTAACCAATGTTATAGGTGTGTATGTACCTGCTATAAGCAGGAAAATGGTAACATGATCCATTACACGCATAACACGCTTTGCCTTCTCATTAGTTAGTGCATGATATAACGTAGACATTGTATACAGAATTATTAATGTAGCACCATAAACAGCACTGCTTACCACACACCACGGGTCAGCGTATATCGCCGATATTACAATAAGCACAGCTGTACCTGCTATTGCAAGCAACGCACCTACACCGTGAGAAACAGAGTTAAAAATCTCCTCACCCCGTGTATAGCGTTTATTTAAAGGTATTTCTTGCGTTTTTTCTTTTGCCCTTTTCATTAAATCTCCTTTATATTATTTCAAGATAAAGCTGACTGCTATTAGTATTTGCGTTACCGTTGCTGACAGTGATTTCTGTTAATGAATTGCTGTAGTTTTTGCTTGTACCGTCGTCAATATACATATTGAAATTTGCATTGTCGCCATATGCAATAATCTGCAAATCATTTTTATTTAGCTGCTCTGTAGAAAGTGCAGGCATACAAAGCGGTAATACACATCCTTTTTTAACAAACAAAGGTACCTCGTCCATTGCAACCTCAATATAGTGGTGACCCTTTGCCATTTCTTCTTTACAAACTACCTTGTCTCCGCTTAACTTCACAAAAAGCATATTCTCAGGTAAATATACATATCTTCCCTTTGCATTTTGCTGATAAACAGGTGCTATCATAATGCTGTCACCTATCATCAGCTGATCCTCAACCTGTGAAGCAAAATCGTCACTTGTATAATCAAATGCAAGCGGTCTGAACATCATACCATCATTTAAGCAAGCCTTCATATATTCACTGTATAAATACGGCACTAAACGGTAACGCACCTGTAAAATATTGCGGAACATTTCCTTGTTATCAAATTGATAACACTCCTGCTGACGCGTACCAAGTGCAGAGTGGTTACGCATAAGAGGAGTAAACACTCCAAACGCTGTCCAACGTAAAACAAGGTCTTCAGTGGTATTAGCACCAAAACCGCCAATGTCTGAACCAATATACATAAATCCGCACATATTCAGTGATGGCATCTGCTTAATAGAAAGCAACAGGTGCGACCACCAAGCCTGATTATCGCCTGTCCAAATGCCTCCATAACGGTGCATACCAATGTACGAAGAACGGGAATACATTAATGTTCGCTTATCAGGCATAATTTTATCAAAAGCCTCTGACGCACTTTTGGTCATATAGAAGCCGTAAAGATTATGCACCTTGTCGTGACGAACCTGTTTACCGTTTATATTGTGATAAAATTCTGTGTAATCAAGTAAATTCGAAAATAAATCTCTAAACTCAAAAAATGAGTTTATATCCAAATTTTTATCCTTATACCCAAACACCTTTTCCCAAGCCTCATCCAGCTTCTTCTTGGTGTAAAAAATAGCAGGCTCGTTCATATCGTTCCAAAAGCCTTCAATGCCCATATAAGTTAAAAGCTTGTACTTGATGCCAAACCATCTGCTTACATCGTCCTTGAAAAAGTCAGGAAAGTGCGTCAGCCCCGGCCAAACAGCCGCAACAAAATCTTCCCCTTCTGCGTTTTTGCAGAAATAATTGTTTTTTACACCCTCTTCGTAAACATTGTAGCCCTTCTGAATTTTCACACCTGCATCAATAATCGGCACCAAACGAATGTTGCGGCTTTTCATTTCCTCAACAAAGGACTTAAACTCAGGAAATCTTGCATTATTAACCGTAAAATCCTTATAGTCCTCCATATAGTCAATATCAAGGTAAATAGCATCTATTGGCATACCATTATTACGGTAGCCATTTGCCACTGCCCTGACCTCGTCCTCGTTCATATAGCTCCAACGGCTTTGCTGATAACCAAACGCCCAAAACGGTGCAATATAACTTTTACCTGTAAGCTGACGCATTTCTTTAACAATTTCTATCTCTGTGTCAGCTTCAAGAATATAAACCGCCACATCGGCAGATTCGGCTGTAATTGACAGCCTGTCAAGGTGAGTATAGCCAATGTCAAATGTTACCTTTGCGGGGCAATCAACAAATACACCATATTTTTTCTCTTTATTGCTGACAATAATAAAGTTATGCGCCCCATAAAGTGACTCTTTACTCTCTGTATGGTTAGGGTCATCAGCACAAAAGCTTACATACCTCCAGCCACGCTTGTTAATTCCTCTTACTGTTTCACCAAGACCATAAACAATGTCATTGGCAGTTAAGGCGGCATCAAGCGTAACAGCATCCTTTCCTTCTGTGGCTGTAAAATATTTAACAGCATCATTACAGGCGGCAATGTCACAAACAACAGCACCCGTACGCATTGGAGAACCAAATATATATTTACTTATCATAAAAAACATCCTTTCCTTAAAAATATATTTTGCACTTTTAGTGGTTATATTATATAATAAAATTGTTACTAATTTCAGCATATTTTTAAAAAATTTAAAATATTAGGGAGGCTTTTTTCTATGAGTAAAAAAGTAATTGTAAGCGCCGACAGCACCTGTGACTTACCTAAGGAAATTCTGGAAAAGTATGGTATCATAACCACACCGTTGCACATTGTACTTGGCGAAAAAACATATGATGACCTTGTTAACATTACCCCTGACGAAATTTATGCACACTTTGATAAAACAGGGCAGTTGCCTAAAACAGCAGCCGTTAATATGCAGGAGTATATTGACAAATTCAAGCCATATATCGACGACGGCTGTGAGATAGTGCACTTTAATATA
>Ga0153961_1000293_pt1:0-7500 | contig 14108 bp, 16 predicted proteins | sample TSFL045MetaG_FD_104748 | JGI IMG/M metagenome (GOLD analysis project Ga0153961, IMG submission 104748) | Attine ant fungus gardens microbial communities from Florida, USA - TSFL045 MetaG | ecosystem: Host-associated > Fungi > Mycelium > Unclassified | place: USA: Florida, Withalacochee...
GTAAATAGGAGAGAAAATAGAATTTCTTTCTTCGTCTTTACAAAAAAAAATAGGAGGAAGCTGTGACACGTTCACTAAAAAAAAATCCTTTTGTAGCGAATAATTTATTAAAAAAAATAAAAAAGCTTAACACAAAAGCGGAAAAAGAAATGATAAGAACCTGGTCCCGCGCATCTACCATTATACCCATAATGGTCGGCCACACTATTGGTATCCATAATGGAAAGGAACATATACCTATTTCTATAACGGATCGTATGGTAGGACACAAATTAGGAGAATTCGCACCTACTTTAAATTTCCGAGGACATGCAAAAAGCGATAATAGATCGCGTCGTTAAAATTAAAAAACGTATATATAATATATTTATATACTAATAATATAATTAATTGAGTAGTAGGAGGCGAACTTTATGGCAACAGAAGTATACGCTTTAGGTCAACATATATCTATGTCTGCTCACAAAGCGCGAAGAGTTATTGATCAAATTCGTGGGCGTTCCTACGAAGAAACACTTATGATATTAGAACTCATGCCTTATCGAGCATGTTATCCTATTTTTAAATTAGTTTATTCTGCAGCAGCAAATGCGAGTATCAATATGGGTTCGACTGAAGCAAATTTAGTCATTAGTAAAGCTGAAGTAAATCAAGGTACTATCGTGAAGAGACTAAAACCTCGAGCTCGAGGGCGTAGTTTTGCGATACAAAAACCTACCTGCCATATAACTATTGTAATGAAAGATATATCCTTAGGTGGATATATAGATACCGACTCTATTACATGGTCACAAAAACCTAAACGGAAAAAAAAGGATACAACTATGTCGTATTATGATATGTATAGTAATGGGGGAACATGGGACAAAAAATAAATCCAATTGGTTTTAGACTTGGTACAACCCAAGGTCATCATTCCCTTTGGTTCGCACAACCAAAAAATTATTCTGAGGGTCTGCAAGAAGATCAAAAAATAAGAAATTATATCAAGAATTATGTACAAAAAAATACGAAAACGTCTTCTGGCGTCGAGGGAATTGCACGTATAGAGATTCAAAAAAGAATCGACCTGATCCAAATAATAATCTATATGGGATTTCCAAAAATATTAATAGAAAGTCGACCCCGAGGAATCGAAGAATTACAGATGAATTTACAAAAAGAATTTAATTCTGTAAATAGAAAACTTAACATTGCTATCGCACGAATTGAAAAGCCTTATGGAAACCCTCATATTCTTGCAGAATTTATAGCCGGCCAATTAAAAAATAGAGTTTCTTTTCGCAAAGCAATGAAAAAGGCTATAGAATTAACTGAACAAGCAGATACAAAAGGAATTCAAGTGCAAATTGCAGGACGTATCGACGGAAAAGAAATTGCGCGTGTTGAATGGATCAGAGAAGGTAGGGTTCCACTACAAACCATTCGAGCTAAAATTGATTATTGTTCCTATACAGTTCGAACAATCTATGGGGTATTAGGCATCAAAATTTGGATATTTATCGAGGGGGAATAATAAACCTTATTTCCCTTTTTATTCTATCCAGCAATGGAACAAAAGAAATACGTTTCTTCTTTTCTGTTCAATAAAAAAAAGGAACATTATATTATAAATTATAATTCTATAGGGTTTAATAAAAATTAAATTAATCTTTTGATAAAATTGCTATGCTTAGTGTGTGACTCGTTGGTTTTTGAGGGTTAGTATAAAAACCAGCCCTATAGTATAAACAAATAACTATAGAAGTAATAACCAACTCATCACTTCGTATTATCTGGATCCAAAGAACCAGTCAAGATATGATATATTGTTCATATTGTTGTAGCAACTGAAATCTTTTTTATTATTTATTAAAAAATCTGCTTCTAAATTGTTAATAATAAAAAAAAGAAAGGGTATGGATAAATGGAAGGATGAGAGGAAGAAAGAAAATATTGATGATATATAATTCCAATATGTAAGGTCTATGAGTCATCTCATAAAAAATCTGTGTAATAAAGCATCAATACGGATTCATCATTAAATGGATCTGCTCATCGAACAAAAAATAAAGAGCTTCGAGCCAATAAAGACTAAGAATATTGACTCAAGAACTAATAGCTCCATTGTAGAATTCAGACCTAACCATTAAAAAAGAAGCGATGGGAACGACGGAACCTGTGAATTCAAAAGATTCTATAAAAATGAATTTGAATGATTCATTGATCGGGATGGCGGAACCGACCAGAGACCAATTCATCTATTCGGAAAAGTTATGAACGAATGATAGAACTGAAATAGAAATGGAAAGAGTAAATATTCGCCCGCGAAAACTTTATTTTCTTGGATTGCTAAATTTGGGTCAATCCAATACGATAAAGAGTAAAACAAAAAAAAGATTCCTTTTAACATTCTAATATCGATAAATAGAAGAAAAATAGTTTAGTTATTATAGTTATTAAATTATTAATTAATTATTAAATTAAAGTTATTAAAATTAAAATATATATTTAATTTCATTATTAAATAAAGTTATTTTATTATATATATATTATATATTTAATTTCATTATTATTATTATATATATCTATACAAACAAAAACAAAATAGACAAATCAAGATATACAAATTAATAAGATTTGATCTAGATTAAATGAAATCCATGCTTCGGTTATTAAAATTAATTAAATATAAATACATCTATGCATAATATTATATCTGAATAGAATTCAAATTTTTAATTGAACTCAAAATCTTTAATTTGAATTTATTTTTTTCGCGAGGAGCTGGATGAGAAGAAACTCTCACGTCCGGTTCTGTAGTAGAGATGGAATTCAAAACAAACCATCAACTATAACCCCAAAAGAACCAGATTCCGTAAACAACATAGAGGAAGAATGAAGGGAATATCTTATCGAGGTAATACTATTTGTTTTGGTAAATACGCTCTTCAGGCACTTGAACCCGCTTGGATCACATCTAGACAAATAGAAGCAGGTCGACGAGCAATGACACGAAATGCACGTCGCGGTGGAAAAATATGGGTTCGTATATTTCCAGATAAACCGGTTACAGTAAGACCCGCAGAAACACGTATGGGTTCAGGTAAAGGCTCTCCCGAATATTGGGTAGCGGTTGTTAAACCAGGTCGAATCCTTTATGAAATGGGTGGAGTAACAGAAACTATAGCCAGAAGGGCTATTTCAATAGCAGCGTCCAAAATGCCTATACGAGCTCAATTTATCATTTTGGGATAAAAAAGAAATAGGCCTTACTTAAAAACTCAAAAATAGTGGGTGCAGGTTTCTTTTTTTGGACAAATAATATTTCTTTTTTTCTTCGACCTTTGTATTGTAAAAAATAGATAAAAAAAATGATATGATTCAACCTCAAACCCATTTGAATGTAGCAGATAACAGCGGGGCTCGAGAATTGATGTGTATTCGAATCATAGGAGCTAGCAATCGTCGATATGCTCATATTGGTGACGTTATTGTTGCTGTGATCAAAGACGCAGTTCCAAACATGCCTCTAGAAAGATCAGAAGTGGTCAGAGCTGTAATTGTCCGTACTTGTAAAGAGCTTAAACGTGACAACGGTATGATAATACGATATGATGACAATGCTGCAGTTGTGATTGATCAAGAAGGAAATCCAAAAGGAACTCGAGTTTTTGGTGCGATTGCCCGAGAATTGAGACAATTCAATTTTACTAAAATAGTTTCATTAGCTCCCGAGGTATTATAAAAAAAGACCACGATATGGTTATAGTAGGGTATTTAAAAGAAATAGATTAAGATTCATTTAGTAGATTTTCTCTCACGTATATACCTTTCAAAATTAATATTTATAAACAAACACGTAAAAAAAAAAAAAAAAAGAAAAACATGTTGATTATATCGAAATTTGGAGGCATCAATAATTTTAATTAATCATGAGTAGTGATACTATTGCTGACATAATAACTTCTATACGAAATGCCGATATGTATAGAAAAAGCGTGGTTCGAGTAGCATCTACTAATATCGGCCAAAGTATTGTTAAAATACTTTTACGAGAAGGTTTTCTCGAAAACGTGAGAAAACATCGAGAGAACAACAAATATTTTTTGGTTTTAACCCTACGACATAGAAGGAATAGGAAAAGGACTTATAGAAATCTTTTAAATTTAAAAAGGATAAGTCGGCCGGGTCTACGAATCTATTCTAACTATCAAAGAATTCCTAGAATTTTAGGTGGGATGGGGGTTGTAATTCTTTCTACTTCTCGAGGTATAATGACAGACCGAGAGGCTCGACTAGAAAGAATAGGCGGAGAAATTTTGTGTTATATATGGTAATCTTTCTAATATCCGATATGAAACTTCTTTTTTGTGAAAAAGAAAAGAGAAGGGGTGGGTTCTCTAATAGGGTTCTTCCTCCACTAGTTGATACTTCAAGGGGGTTTTACCTGGAATGAAAGAACAAAAATGGATTCATGAAGGTTTAATTACTGAATCGCTTCCCAACGGTATGTTCCGGGTTCGTTTAGATAATGAAGATATGATTCTAGGTTATGTTTCAGGAAAGATCCGACGTAGTTTTATACGGATACTGCCAGGAGATAGAGTAAAAATTGAAGTAAGTCGTTATGATTCAACCAGAGGTCGTATAATTTATCGACTCCGCAACAAAGATTCGAAAGATTAGGTGTTTTTTAACTTCACCATTTCTTTCGTAGGAATACGATTCGAAATCGAAAATTTCAAGAAACTTTTTTTCTTCCAAAAAGTAGATTCAAAATTAAAGTAAGGAGTGGCAAATATGAAAATAAGAGCTTCCGTTCGTAAAATTTGTGAAAAATGTCGACTAATCCGTCGTCGGGGACGAATTATAGTAATTTGTTCCAACCCAAGACATAAACAAAGACAAGGATAATCAAACTCGTTAAAGACCTGATATACAAAAAGGGAATCTGTTTTGACATGAAATGGATATATCCATATATCTCTGACTCAAATCTATGAGATCATAAAATATGGCAAAAGCTATACCGAAAAAAGGTTCACGTGGACGTATTGGTTCACGTAAGAGTACACGTAAAATACCAAAGGGGGTTATTCATATTCAAGCAAGTTTCAATAATACCATTGTGACTGTTACAGATGTACGCGGGCGGGTGGTTTCTTGGTCCTCTGCCGGTACTTGTGGCTTCGGAGGTACAAGAAGAGGGACGCCGTTTGCTGCTCAAACCGCAGCGGCAAATGCTATTCGTGCAGTAATAGATCAAGGTATGCAACGAGCAGAAGTCATGATTAAAGGTCCAGGTCTCGGAAGAGACGCAGCATTACGAGCTATTCGCAGAAGTGGTATACTATTAACTTTCGTACGGGATGTAACCCCTATGCCACATAATGGCTGTAGACCCCCGAAAAAAAGACGTGTGTAGAAATAAAAAAGGAAGATTTTTCAATAGTAAGAGAAACAAGAGAAATAAATGATTCAATGATCTGATCAAATAATATTATAATGGTTCGAGAGAAAATAACAGTATCTACTCGGACACTACAGTGGAAGTGTGTTGAATCAGCAGTAGACAGTAAGCGTCTTTTTTATGGGCGCTTTATTCTGTCTCCGCTTATGAAAGGTCAAGCAGACACAATAGGCATTGCGATGCGAAGGGCTTTGCTTGGAGAAATCGAAGGAACATGTATCACACGCGCAAAATCTGAGAAAATATCACACGAATATTCTACGATAACGGGTATTCAAGAGTCAGTACATGAAATTTTAATGAATTTGAAAGAAATCGTATTGAGAAGTAATCTCTATGGAACTTGTGAGGCGTCTATTTGTGTCAGAGGCCCTGGATATGTAACTGCTCAAGATATCATCTTACCGCCTTATGTAGAAATCGTCGATAATACACAGCATATAGCTAGCTTGACAGAACCCATTGAGTTGGTTATTGGATTACAAATAGAGAAGAATCGCGGATATCTTATAAAAGCGCCAAATACCTTTCAGGATGGAAGTTATCCTATAGATCCTGTATTCATGCCTGTTCGAAATGCGAATCATAGTATTCATTCTTATGAAAATGGCAACAAAGAAATACTATTTCTCGAAATATGGACAAATGGAAGTTTAACTCCTAAAGAAGCACTTCATGAAGCCTCCCGGAATTTGATTGATTTATTGATTCCCTTTTTACATACCAAAGAAGAAAATCTAAAGTTAGAGGACAATCAACACATGTTTCCTTTACCCCCTTTTACCTTTTATGATAAATTGGCTAAACTAACAAAAAAAAAAAAAAAAATGGCGTTGAAATCGATTTTTATTGATCAATCAGAATTGCCTCCCAGGATCTATAATTGTCTCAAAAGGTCAAATATATATACATTGTTGGACCTTTTGAATAACAGCCAAGAAGATCTTATGAAAATGGAGCATTTTCGCATAGAAGATGTCAAACAAATTTTAGGGATTCTAGAAAAAAATTTCGTAATTGATTTACCGAAAAATAAGTTTTAAATCCATTGGATTTTTTTCATTTTTTTTTTTTTAGAAAAGGGCCAAATAAAGGGTTTTGAACATTTAGGACAATTCATATATATATTCGGAATCAGCATAGATTCATAATTTAATTGAATAGATGTATCTAGGGAGAATTCACTTTGAAGCGACTGTTCCCTAGATACATACGTCGTGATATTTTATTTCACAATTGAATCAATCAATTTAAAAAAGACCTAAAGTTAGGGATTTATCAATAGGTAATGTTGCACCAATACCCAACCAAAGGGCCACTGCGGTACCAATCAAAAAAACGGTTGTCGCTACTGGACGACGAAACGGATTTTGGAATTTATTAACATTCTCTAAAAAGGGTACTGTTAATAATCCCGCGGGCACTGAAACCATTAAAAGAACACCCAATAATTTATTGGGTACTGTACGAAGTATTTGAAATACGGGAAAGAAATACCATTCGGGTAATATTTCCAAAGGAGTTGCAAACGGATCTGCCGGTTCACCAATCATTGATGGTTCTAGAACCGCTAAGCCTACGTTACACGCAATAGTACCTAGAATTACTACCGGAAAAATATATAAAAGATCATTGGGCCACGCGGGCTCCCCGTAATAATTATGACCCATACCTTTAGCCAATTTAGCTCTTAATACAGGATCATTCAAGTCAGGTTTTTTTGTTATTGGGATAGGTGAATTCTTATAGATCCATCCCCCGGAGGAACCGGACATGATAATTTTTTATCATCCGGCTCGAGTAAGAATAAAAAGAACCAAATGAATCCATCCATATCCATATATATCCATCCATATATATATAATATATATATATAATTATAATAATAAATGAATTATATTATATATAAATAAATAAAATTTTAGACCCGCATATGCGATATATGAATGGTTTTATGTAAGTAAAATCAAATCTTTACTGGATTCTTTTTGCTTGAAACTCTCGAGTGGAAAAAATGAAGTTCTTACAAATAAATACTCAATACCCAA
>Ga0153961_1000293_pt1:12500-14108 | contig 14108 bp, 16 predicted proteins | sample TSFL045MetaG_FD_104748 | JGI IMG/M metagenome (GOLD analysis project Ga0153961, IMG submission 104748) | Attine ant fungus gardens microbial communities from Florida, USA - TSFL045 MetaG | ecosystem: Host-associated > Fungi > Mycelium > Unclassified | place: USA: Florida...
ATTATATAAAGTAAAGATAAAGATAATAAAACAATATATATTATTATATTATAAAGAATAAAGAAGATAATAATAAAGATAAAGATATTAGATAAAGATAAATAAAGATAATAATAATAATATAATAAAGGCTTTGTTACGTTTCCACATCAAAGTAAAATATAGTACTTAGTTCTTTTTTCTTTCATTTAATGCCTATTGGTGTTCCAAAAGTACCTTTTCGAAGTCCTGGAGAGGAAGATGCAACTTGGGTTGACATATAGTGCGACTTGTCAGATATATTGGGCCATATGGGATTTTCCCGTTTTCTCCCCACTCGAGATATCCCCTGTTTCGCCCGCGAAAGATTAATGGAATCATCAAAAATTTGGAGCGTGAAGTGCAATTAGATCCACTTTTTGGGGGGGATTCGAATAACTATTATCAATTAGAAGATTTTATGGTTGGCTTAGTTGGACTACTACATTGAAGTATCCAGGCTCCGTTTAAAAAACCCAAGTAGTATCTATTTTATATCATAAAGGATTCCTCTTTTTAAAGAAATCTCTTTTTTGTAAGTAGAAGTTATTTCAAACTCTTCTGTTAATCAATCTATTGAGTAATATGCATGAAGCCTTCAACTATTCTACGGAATGCGTGAATTGAAAAAAAAAAGAAGGGATAACTAAAAGAAGTGGTAATGGGAGCATTTGTACTATATGTGCAAATAAAAATAGGGCGGATCTTTACCCGGAGTAGAGCATAAACCTAAAAAGATTAAAGGGGCCCGTTTAAGAACAAGAAAATGACATCGTGATTTGGATTGAATCTCGATGAAAGAATCCATCAATGAAAAGTTAGTTGGATAAGTTTAATGAATTCTATTTTATATTCTAGTTAATTAAGTTAATAGTTAAGTTATAAGGAAAGGAAGACAAACTCGTGTTTAGTGAAAAATCAAGGAAATCATTATTAGGTTAGAAGGAACTTGCTATGAAAAAAGAAAAAGTATAGGAATCTACACATTGATTCTTTTGTTTTTTTTGAACCGTATGCACCAAAAGGCGCCTGTACGGTTCCGGGGGGATACAATTTGACCCTAATCAACCGACTTTATCGAGAAAGATTACTTTTTTTAGGTCAAGAGGTTGATAGCGAGATCTCAAATCAACTTATTGGTCTTATGATATATCTCAGTATGGAGAATGATACCCAAGATCTGTATTTGTTTATAAACTCTCCTGGCGGATGGGTAATACCGGGGGTGGCTCTTTATGATACTATGCAATTTGTACAACCAGATGTACAGACAATATGCATGGGATCAGCCGCTTCAATGGGATCTTTTATCCTGGTCGGAGGAGAAATTACCAAACGTCTAGCATTCCCTCACGCTTGGCGCCAATGAGGCTTTTATTTGAGAGAAAAAAGAAGACTATGCCTTCGCCATATGAAATATGAATATTTAAGTAATAATAGCATGGCACTTTGAATTCGATATAAGAAATTTTGTTTTCAAAACATTAGATTATGTATCGAGAGAGTAATATGAGAAAAAGGTATTTCCTATTTTATTATCGGAAGTTCAGTTCAGCGTCACAAACTTTTTTCACACCAGAGGTCTCTTAA
>Ga0153961_1000294_pt1 | contig 14105 bp, 13 predicted proteins | sample TSFL045MetaG_FD_104748 | JGI IMG/M metagenome (GOLD analysis project Ga0153961, IMG submission 104748) | Attine ant fungus gardens microbial communities from Florida, USA - TSFL045 MetaG | ecosystem: Host-associated > Fungi > Mycelium > Unclassified | place: USA: Florida, Withalacochee...
AGTATTATCTAACTTGCCCTTGGATTCTTGGAGCCTGCTATTCATAGTTTCTTTCCCTTTTGTTCTTATTACCATAGTTAATACTACATAGTCTTATTAGATATAGTAGTTATTAGTGTTCTGATCTGTATTTCCTTAACGACCAGTGTACAAACTGGCTAGTCTAGTATAAGTAGCTAGTAATATATGGTAGAATACCTTACCTTAACATTGATTAGAGCTCCTGGACTATTTACTACTGCTTACTTAAGTTCACCTTCACTACTTATGCTTAGTGTAATTAGGGGTTGCTGTAATAATCAACCTCATTGTCTCCATAGATTATTCCTGAACCTGTTCTATAGTCATAGTAGATATTAGTTTACTCATATCCTTGTCCTACTGCTGTGATTGCCACTTTCCACTGTTCTAAGCTCTTGGGAGCTTGAGTTGGTGGATATGCCATTATAGCTCTAATAATTTCCCTGTTTACATTTTTCTTTAGCAAAAATATTGCATGCTGATTGTCTGTTTGTACTTTGCTTGCTAAAGCCATGAATTCGATAAGAAAGTCTGCAATATATTTCTTTTCTTGTGAATGTCTCAATGTGCCATTTTGTATTGGCTTCTTTTGTCTTGTCACTATATACCAGTTGTAATTCTGTCTCAAAGACATTCCAACTTGGAGTGTTATCTCCTCTATCTATCTTGTCAAGTTTCTGTTGAGCAAATGCTCCTGCAGTTCCTCCTCGGAATCTACCTAGTACTGCGATGATTTTTTTGTTGGCATCTGTAACTTTGTTTGCTTTGAGGTAGAGCTTCATAACTCTCCACCAGTCTTCAAATGTCTTCCTATCCCCATTGAACCATCCAGGTTCTAGGACCATTAATTTGTGGTTTACCACCTCTGTTGGTACTGATGCTGGTGCTGTTCTGGCCATTAGTGCTGGTGTACCTGCTTATGTACTGGATATGTTTTGCTTTGGTTGTCCTACTGATGGTACATCACTTAACTTGTTGAGTTCTTCTTCTTCATTGCCTACTTCATTGGCCTCTGATTTTGTGTCTTGTATGTCCTGTTCTTTGGACTCTTCTTGGTACTCTGATTGTTCTTCACTAATGTGAACTAAACTGAGTCATTCTTCAAGGTCTTCTACCTTCTGTGCTCCGATTATACGTTCAGCAGCAATCTTTGTAATATACCAATGGCTGGTCTGCTAGTTTACTATCCTTCTAGTTGCAAGGTAAGTTGGTGATGCTTTACCAAATGTTATGACCTTAAGGAGTAACTCAGATTGCAACACTCAAGTAAAGACTTGAGAATAAATTGAGAGTAAAGATGAGTAATCCCCTTACACTTTCTAAAACTATTAAAACTATAAAAATTGTTAAAGAATTCAAGAAGATAGATTTAAATAAAGTTCATAATACCTAGAGCTTAAATAGTTATTAAGCCTGTTATTAATTTAACTTCTGTGGCTATTTGAAGTATTTTAGATTTTTATAGTTTGTTTAGATCTTAACTTGTTTTATTTTCATGAGATATAAATACTATTATCTTAGCTCTATTATTACTGCTAGCAACTCATAATTATAGATTTTGTAATTTCTTTTTATTTTGTTGCTTAATAATTAAAAAATAAATAAAAGAGGTTTCTATAATTTATTAAATTATTGTTGAGACAAAACTTCTCCTATAATATATCCCAAAGTATTAACTTTTATATATAGCTTATAGTTAGTATTAGGTACTTTTTTTCTTTTTTTTTAAATTAATAATTTATTACATAAAGCATGTAAATAGACCACAGTATCATATAAGATAGCCATTTAGCCTATAAAAGTGACTATTTTCACTTTAATAATAAAAATAACTAACTTAAAAGACATGTTCAGCCCTTCCAGAGATATTTCCTAGATGCCTAGTTATAAGGGGATAGCTTTATCTCCACTCCTAAACTGCAAAGCAACACTCTGGAGCAGCCTAAGCTTGTTCAAGTATTACTAAAGTAATACTTAAACACACTAGTATAGTTCTGATTACAGAGACCCTGAATGCAGAACCAGTATATAGTGTAGAACATCCCTTTAGGAGCCTCATCCTAATCTCTGAGGATTCTCCTAGAGGTGAGTTGTATCATAACCACAGACTATAATATAACTGAGGATTCTCCTAGAGTTTTGTGTTCAGTCGCCCTTATAGTAGATTAGAATCCTTAAAACGGAGCCTTGGACTATCCCAGTAGACAGCCACCAAATAGGTTGCCCTCCTCTATTATACCTAACCCTCCAGAAATTCTGCTCTTCAGATGTCGTTGCCTCCAGACACTCCCCAAGGCATAGCCGATGCCTTAGGGTACCTGCAGCACTGTAAGGGGATAACTCTAGAGGTATGCTTAGTGACGTGGGTAGGCTCCCACCTAAGGGCCGTCATCCTGCCGATCGCATTCTCACTGTCTGCCTTCCTTCTCTTCTGTGTCATACTGTGTGAACTTGTAAATCTAATATTGGACTCTGTGGGAATATATGTCAGGTACTATGAGAACGGTGCCTAGACTGTCTAGTAGTATAAATACTAGTCTCCTGTTGTAGATATACCTCAGTTGAATCTCACACTAGCTTCAGGATCTCTACATTAGCTTAAGGGTCTATCGCCTCTGAGTGATCTTAGAGCCCTAACAAGCACCATCTCCATGAGCTAACAGAGAGGCAAAACGTCTCCAAAAACAACATCAACACCACACTTGCAACCTTGACTGTGCAGCTACAGTAGCTTACACAGCTAGTAGCTAATCCTCCCCCTCTGCCTGTAGCAAACACACCTCCTCTACCTGTACCATCTCCTCTGGTGTCTCCGCCCCCCACTCCGACGGCGAGACGAACATGTCCTAAGCTCTCCTGTCCTCCAGACTTCAGTGGAGAATGTCACAACGGCTGTGCGTTTTTGAACTCCTGCTCTCTCTACATCCGCCTAGTCCCAGAGCAATTCTACAATGAACAGGAGAAAATCCTTTAGGCCCTCACGTTTTTCAAAGGTGGTCGCACCACCAAATGGTCCGAGAATGTGTTTGATCAGGAAGCAGACACCGGCGTCTTTCCCATCCAAACCTAGGAGGACTTCAAACAACAGTTCTGGATCCACTTCTTCTCTGTCAATGTGGAAGTGGATGCAATCAATGCTCTGAAAGGGGCCTCCTACCACTAAGGAGGTCAGATGGTGGACGATTATCTAGACAACTTCCAAGCTCTGGTCTTCAATGCAGAATACACGGATCTCTGGATACTTGTGGTGAAATTTCAATGAGGTCTCAGGTTGGGCATTCAGAACCAGATCGCCACCATGCCATACAGACAACCCACTGACACCGACCCTGACACGTGGTATAGAGCAGCTCAGAGGATCAACCAGGCACGTCTCGCCAATGAGGCTTTCTAGTCCGTGTCGCGCTCTGCCTTTTCTGCATCGTCTAAGACCATCTTTGCCCGACCCCCACCTTTGTCCGCAGCAAGACTGCCCCCCGTTCTGCCCCTTCCAGTTGCCCCGAAACCTTTGTCACCTGCTCCGTCTATGGGAGTCCCATAGACGTCAATGCAACTAGAAAAACAAGGTCCTTGCCTCTATGAGGATGTTACCGATGTGGAAACGCAAACCATGTAGTCCGAGACTGCCTCCACCCTATGGACATTCGCCAACTCACTTCGGAGCAACGGGAGGAGTTGATTGAAGATTTGTTGGCATTGAAAGATGCAGTTCCGTCAGAGGAGTCTGGTCCCCCAGAAGAGAAGGATTTTGCGTAATGCAGCTGGCGATAAGTGCGCCCCGGTCACCAGTAAATAAGTTCACTGTATTGACTATAGAGGATCCTAATACAATTGACAGTGAACTAGTAGATGCACAGCCCCTTAACCCCCTGGCTGCTGCTCCACTCCGTAGACCCAAGTGGGAGAAGAGGCTGCCCAAGCTCTTCTTAATTAGCGCCTTGGACATATGAGAGACTTCCCTGCTCCTGCTGGTAGAGATTGGAACCACGGACACAAGCGAACTCCACTCTGTCAAGGCTCTCCTGGACTGCGGAGCAACCAGAAGCTTCATCGACAGAGATTTCGTCTGCTCGAAAGGAATAAACACTTGGACCCTCTCATATAACATCCCAGTCTTCAATGTCGACGGTTCCTCTAATGAGGCAGGATAGATTTCCGAAGTCGTAGACATAGTTCTTCACTACAAGACTCATTCCAAAAGGATGCTCCTGGCTGTCTCCAGACTTGGGAAGCAGAGTCTGATCCTAGGCTATGACTGGCTCAAGGACCACAATCCCAGGATTGACTGGGAAAAGAGAGAAGTCGAAATGACCTGTTGTCCACTCCAGTGTGAAGGAGGATGCGCTCTGCAGAAGGAACAGACCTGCCAGAAGAGGATTGAACTCCGAGCCCTCCGATCATATCGCAATGGACTCACACCCCTCTTCCAAGAAGAACTAGAGCTTAAAGACATGCCTTCACCAACGTACTGCCCTGATTGGGAGCCCAGAGACTGACTGTTTCTTACACGTGTTTTCCTAGAACTCACTCAGGCCGACCTCTGAGCCACGGCTACAACCTCCCAGCATCTAGTGGAAAGAGCTAGGCGCAATAAAGAGACGCATGCTGCCACTGCTCCACTGCCTACCTATGTCACGGAGTTCCAATCCGTATTCGCCAAGGAGGACTTTGACATACTGCCAGAGCACTGCAAGTGGGACTACGCTATCGAACTGATCCCTGGAGCGAAGCCTAAGTCGTTAAAGGTCTATCCCCTGTCCCTGTTGGAACAGGCTGAGTTGGACACCTTCCTAGAGGAAAACCTGCATACCAGATGAATCTGACCTTCCAAGTTCCCCATAACGGCCCCTGTGTTCTTTATTAAAAAAAAAGATGGTTCGCTCCAGCTGGTCCAAGACTATCGCACGCTGAACATCATAACTATTAAGAACAGGTACCCTCTCCCTCTCATCTCTGAACTCGTCTCCCAACTCTATGGAGCTAGGTACTTCACAAAACTTGATGTCCGATGGGGTTTCAATAACATACGTATCAAGCCCGGAGATGAATGGAAGGCGGCCTTCCATACCAACTGCAGTCTCTTTGAGCCTCTTGTGATGTTCTTCAGAATGACCAACAGTCCTGCCACCTTCCAAACTATGATGAATGACATCTTCAGAACTCTCATAGCTGAAGGGATCGTAGTGGTGTACTTAGATGACATTCTGATCTTTACAAAGACGAAAGAGGAACATGAACGAGCAGTCCGGAAGGTCTTAGAAGTACTGACGGAGCACAAGTTATTCCTCTGCCCAGAGAAGTGTAAGTTCTATCAGAAGTAGATTGAGTACCTCGGACTAGTCATCTCGGAGAACAAGGTCGAGATGGACCCTGTGAAAGTCGCCGGAGTTCGTGATTGGCCTACTCCAGAGAACTAGACTGATATGCAGGCTTTCATAGACTTTGTTAACTTCTACCATCACTTCATCTGGGATTTCTCAACCATTGCCAGACCCCTCTTTGACCTCACTTGTTCTGACAAGGCCTGGAACTAGGATGCCAAGGAACGGGAAGCTTTTAAATATCTCAAGATGGCGGTAACCACCGCTCTGGTCCTGGTATCACCTCAGGACTCAGAACCATTCTACATTGAGGCTGACAGCTCTGACTTCGCCTCCAGAGCCATCCTCTCTCAGCAACTACCCAGAGAGGAGAAATGGCACCTGGTGGCCTTCTACAGCAAATCCCTGTCTCTGGTAGAATAGAATTACGAGATCCATGATAAGGAGATGCTTGCTATTATCTACGCACTGGAAAAGTGGAGGTATTTCTTAGAAGGAGCCCGGCACCCAGTAGAGATCTGGATGGACCACAAGAACCTAGAGTACTTCATGACGGCTAAGAAACTCAACTGTTGCCAGGCTTGCTGGTCTCTGTACTTAGCCTACTTCAACTTCAAGTTGATCCACCACCCAGAACATTCCATGGGGAAGCCAGATGCGTTATCACGGAGACTGGACCATGGCAACGGAGCTTTTGACAATAAAAACGTGATCCTCCTACAACCGAAGCTCTTGGCAATCCGAGCTCTCGAAGGAGTTCAGCTGGAAGGACCGGAGAAGGACATTCTTAGAGAAATTTGTCAAGGGAACCAGAAGGGCAACCAGGAAGAACTGGTGGCAAAGGCAGCAAGGGAACTCCGGCAAGCATCGAGTAAGATGGTCCGCTCTGTGGAATGGTTGGAAGACGAAGGACTACTCCAGTTTAGAGGCAAGATCTATGTTCCCTGGAACCCAGACTTATGGAGACAAGTAGTCTCACTGTGCCATGACATGAAGATTGCTGGATACTCTGGATGCTGGAAAATGCTAGAGTTAGTGTCTAGGAACTACTGGTGGCCCCAAATATCTAGGTATACCGGATAATACATCAGTACCTGTGACCTCTGCCTTAGGATGAAACCGATAAGGCAAGCTCTAGTAGGTGAACTGCATTCCTCCCAGATCCTGAACTCGTGATGGGACACGCTCAGTATGGACTTCATTGTGGAACTCCCCCTCTCTTCTGGACATGACGCAGTGATGACAGTGGTAGACTCAGTGTCAAAACGAGCACACTTCATTCCAATACATACGACAGTGACAGTGGAAGGAGTAGCCAGGCTTTTCCTATATCAAGTCTGGAAGCTCTATGGCCTTCTGAAGTGCGTAATCTCAGACTACAGACCTCAGTTCGTAGCTCGTTTTACCAGAGAACTTTACTGTCTACTAGAAATAAAGTTGGTATCTTCTACCACCTGGCACCCTCAAACCAATGGACAAACGGAACGTGTCAACTAGGAGTTGGACCAGTACCTCCAGCTTTTTGTGAACAAGCAGCAAGACGACTGGTATGACCTTTTATCCATGGCGGAGTTCCAGCACAACAATCATATCTACTCCACCACCCAACAAACTCTGTTCCTGCTTGATACCGGAAGACTTCCTTGTATGGGCTTCGAACCCTGACAGAACTCCTCCAGTCTAGAGACAGTCAATGAATTCATAGAAAGAATGAGGACAGCAATCGAAGAAGTGAAGTCCGCGATCCACAAGACACAGGATGACATGAAAAGATACTATGACTGACAAAAAACTCTGGCTCCAGTGTTCAAGCCTGGTGACAAAGTCTTCCTTGACATGTCGGACATCCAGACTATGCGCCCTTCACAGAAACTCTCACATTGACAGCTTGGCCCCTTTGTAGTGGAACAGCAGATTGGACCTATGGCCTATTGCTTAAAGCTGCCACACCGGATGAAGTAACTCCATCCAGTGTTCAATGTGGTGAAGCTTACTCTAGCCCTGGACGATCCGATTACAGACCAGAAGATGGAGGACCATCCACTGCTTATAGTTATCGACGGAGAAGTAGAGTGGGAAGTAGAAGAGATACTCAACAGTCATTGGCACCAGAGAAGATTCCAGTACCTCATCAAGTGGAAAGAATATGGCTACGAACACAATTCCTGGGAGTCTGCCTCCAAAGTCTCCACTCCAGAACTGACAGTGGAGTTCCATCACAAACACCCCGGGGCTCTGAGACACATCTGGTGCATGGAGTTCAATAACATTTTTCATTCTAAGTCTATTGCTCCGAGACGTAGCAATCTTGAAGAAGGGGTAAATATAAGGGGATAGCTCTATCTCCACCTCTAAACTGCAAAGCAACACTCCGGAGCAGTCTAAGCCTGTTCAAGTATTACTTTAGTAATACTTAAACACACTAGTATAGCTCTGATTACAGAGATCCTGAATGCAGAACCAGTATATAGTATAGAACATCCCTCCAGAAGCCTCATCCTAATCTCTGAGGATTCTCCTGGAGGTGAGTTGTATTATAACCACAGACTGTAATATAACTGAGGATTCTCCTGGAGTTTTGTGCCCAGTTGCCCTTACACTAGTTATGAACTCAAGTACACTACTTGAGTAGCAGAGTAGTAGCTATAACCTCTATTATAGAGACCTTATAGACACTTGTCTAAATATCTCATATTAGATTTATAACAGATTTTTCTTCTAGAGTACTCTCAAGAGCAGAGATGAACTTTGAAGACTAATTTTTACTAGAATAATATCATACCTCAGTGGTCAACAGTGCTATATTCAGAAAAGTTACTATCAAATCCAAGCTATTATTGCTGATGGCTAATTATAGCAAGATCAAGAAGGACGAGTTGATGTGAAGTCACATCGTAACCATAATAAAAGGAAACTGGGTCTTGAAGAAGTAAGAGGATATAAAAGAGGTAGTGAAAAGATTAGAGAAGTTAAGAGAAGAGATAGAAAAAAAGTTTAATAAAGATAACATACTCAAGAGCAAGATAGCTCAAGACCCTCACCTCTTACTACAGTTCATCAAAAGACTCAAGGTCTATTTATTATGTAGAGAAAAACCCCAGGAGTAAAATTAAAGGAGTGGAGAGTAGCCATCAAGTATTTAGGAGAGGTGCTGCCTTATTATTTTGGTCTTACTATCTTTGGGAATTTGGAGAATTTCTTTGTTTTACTTTCTTTGTTGTCTTATTGCTTTGTAATCCTAATAAAATACTCTAGAACATAAAAAGGAAATCAATTGTCATTCTCCTATCATTATCTCTTTTTGTTACTCTAGAGCTTAGTAGCTATTTGAGTAACTAAGTCTCTATTTTCTAAGTTTTCTTCTTTATTTTTCCTAAAACTACCAAACCCCTCTCTTGAATGGGAATTCAAGCCCTAATAGACTTGGGCATTTGCTTACACTAGGAGCTAACTATTCACTATATGTTTTTGGAATAGGCTTTCAGTTATACAGTTAGCTGAAGAAAAGCTTATATAATGGCATGGGAGTTTTAGATAGTACTGCTGTATTAACAGCAAGCCAGGTAAGAGCAGTAGTATCATAACATGAGACAAACATGCATCTTAGAAATCCTATTACAGTGAGAACAACCTTGGTCTCAGCTTATGTATAAGGGCAACTGGGGCACAAGACTCCAGGAGAATCCTCAGTTAATATTATAGTTTGTGTTAAGACTCTAAACCTCACAGTTGAATATGCATTTCAACTTGAAGCTTATATCTAATACTTGATATCTTTATGCTCCTCACTAGAGGATCTGGTTAAGGTTTTCAGTGAAGTTATATTGGAGGAGAGATATCAATGAGACTTTGAGTAGCACCCTTGAGGTTGTCCTAAGACAAGTAAGAGTACCGATTTCTCAGAGTAAGAATTTTACAAAAGGAATACAAAAAGAGAAAACTTGCTGTTCCCTTCTCTTTTTGGGCTGTATTTATCCTAACTAGGTATTGTGACTGTGTTACAATGTGGTAACACTACTTGTAACTAAAGGTGACTAGTTAAGTGACAGTATCACAAAAGATCACTTATTTGTTTTGTGATTGGTTTAAATATAGATTCAAAAGTGCTTATGGGCAGAGTTAGACAAGCAACAAGAGATGTTGTTAAGTCTGAGGTCTAATTCTTAGACAGGAAGTCCTTATATACAGAAAAGTAATGGTCTGTGTACTAGGACAGAGTATCACATGCTACTACCTATTGTTCTATATATAGTAGTGCCTTTGTGCTAGAAATAGTGATAACCTAACCATATGGAGGCTGTTCTTTGTTCTAAGAAAAGGACAAATGACTATTTATGGGTAATTAATAAAGTCTATGTACAAATATTGAGACCTTCATATCTCCACTAATATTGATTGCCTCAGTGCTGTTTTAGGCTCATTCTGAGCTGTATAAAGAGGGCTTCTCTGATGCTCAAAAGCAAAGTATATATCATGGTGGTTTCTGAGATATTGGCGATTTAATAAATAGTACCATGGTAGTTACTAGTTGATCTGTCTAATATCTCAGCCAATACTGATTGCTTCAAGGTGTGACTGGTATCGATCGAAAGGTCTTTTCAAGGGCTTTCCATAGCCATTGAGACTATGAGAATAATCAAAGAATTGATGGAAATATGGCCAAATGAAGTTTATGACAACAAGTGTTTACAATACGACCAGTATTAGTAGTACCAGACCTAGATAAGGAGATAAGAGTAGAAGCAAACACATTAGAATATACAATAAGGGGAGTACTATCAATGAAATGTAAAAATGAAAAATGGAGGCCAGTAGCCTTTATCTCAAAATTGTTAAACAAGACAGAAAGGAACTATGAAATCCATGATAGAGAGATATTGACAGTAGTTAGATGCTTAGACAAATGGAGGTATCTACTAGAAGGAGCACAAAACAAATTTGAAATTTGGAGTGATCACAAGAATTTGGAATACTTTATGAGTGGACAAAAATTAAACTATAGACAAGTACAATAGGCTCTATACCTGTTCAGATTTGACTTCATGCTCAAATATATTTCAGGAAGCAGTATGTGAAAGGCCAATAGCCTAAGCAGATGACTAGATTGGCAAGTAGAGATAAAGAAAGACAACGAAGATAAGGTATTGGTAAAAAAAAAGTAGCTAGAGGTTAGAGTGACATAAGTAGCAGAAGTAATCATAAACGGAGTAAATCTATTAGAAAAGATAAGAGGGTCAGAGGTAAAAGATGATGAAGTAATAAAAACAGTGGAGGAGATAAAATGAGCTAGAGTAAAAATATTAAAAGACAAGGAATGAAAAAAGGATGTCACAAACTTCATTCGGCCATATCTCTACCAGTTCTTTGACAATTCCTACAGTCTTAACAGCATCTGAAAGCCCTTGAAAAGACCTTTCGATCAATATAAGTTACATCTCAAAGCAATCAGTAATGGCTGAGATATTAGGCAGATTAACTGGTAACCGCCATAGTACTGTTTATTAAATTACCAATATCTTGGAAACCACCACAATCTATGCTTCGCTTTTGGGCATTAGAGAAGCCCTCTTCATACAGCTCAGAATGAGCCTAAAACAGCACTGAGGCAATCAATATTAGTGGAGATATGAAGGCCTTAATATTTGTACATGGACTTTATTAATTATTCATAGATAGTCATCTGTCCTTTTCTTAGAACAAAGAACAGCCTCTATATGGTTAAGTTATCACTATTTCTAGCACAAAGGCACTACTATATATAGAACAATAGGTAGTAGCATGTGATACTCTGTCCTAGTGCACAGACCATCACTTTTTTGTATATAAGGACTCTCTATCTGAGAATTAGACCTCAGACTTAACAACATCTTTTGTCGCTTGTCTAACTCTGCTTATAAGCTCTTTGAATTTATATTCCAACCCATTACAAAACAAGTAAGTGACTATTTGTAATAGAGAAAAATAAGCTTATGCTAAGAAATGGAAAAGTATATGTCCTAAGAGACAAGAAACTGAGCAAAAGTAATCCAGTTGCACTATGATACACTAGTAGGAAGACATAAAGGACAGTAGAAGACAACAGAGTTAGTGACAAGGAACTTCTGGTGACCTGGGGTTACTAAGAAAGTCAAGAAGTAAGTAGAAGGATGCAATACATATCAAAGAAACAAAAATCGCATAGAGGCACCTGCAGGGAAACTGATACCAAATACAGTACCAGAAAAACCCTGGATACACATATCAGTGGACTTTATTATAAAATTACTGCTAGACAAGGATATGATAGTATCTTGATAGTATATGATAGGATAACAAAAATAGTACACTTTGTGCCAACTACAGAAAAGACTTCAGCAGAAGGAGTAGCAAAATTGTTCTGGGATAATGTCTGGAAGCTGCATGGCTTGCCAGAAAGCATTATAATGAATAGAAAAACACAATTTGCAGCAGAGATAATGAAGAAGTTAAATTGTGGAGATAGATATGAAGTTGTCAATAGCCTATCACCTGCAAACAGATAGTCAAACAGAAAGGATGAATCAGGACTTAGAATAATACTTAAGGATGTTCATCAATTATTGACAAAAGTAATAGTTAAATTGATTAGCGACAGCAGAGTTTGCATATAATAACAAAGTACAGACTAGTACAAAAGTATTTCCTTTCAGGGCAAATAACAGACAAAACCCAAGAATGGGGTTTGAAATGAGAAAAAAAGAAAAGTTTGAAAAAACAAAAGAATTCATAACAAGGATAAAAGAAGTACATAAAAAAGCAGAAGCAGCATTAAAGAAAAACCAAGAGGAAATGAAAAAATACACTGATAAGAAGAGGAATGAGGTAGAAGAATATCAAATAGAGGACTGGGTGCTCCTGAGCACAAAAGATCTCAAATATAAAATGAAAGGGAGACAATCAGAAAAACTAACAAAACAATTCATGGAACCTTATCAAGTAAAGGGAATTATTTCAACAAACGCCATAGAATTGGATTTGCCAAGCACAGTTAAAATACATCCAGTTGTAAATGTCAACAGAGTACACAAATATAAAAATCAAGTCAAAGGCCAGAAGAAGGAACGACTGGCACCAGTAATAATAGAAGCAGAAGAAAAATATGAAGTAGAAAAAATATTGAATGAAAAGAAGTTTAGAGGAAAAGATCGATATTTGGTATAGTAGAAAGGATATATAGCAAAAGAAAATACCTAGGAACTGAGAGAAAACCTAGGAAATATAGAGAACTTAGTTAAAGAATTTAAGAAAGAATATGGTAAAATCAGAAGGATGAGAAAAAAAAGAAACAATAAAGAAAACAGAAAAAGAGAATTGCCAGATAGTTATATGGCAAAGATGTTATACAAATGGAACAACAAGAGATTCAACAAAGAATATTGGGGACAGTTAGAAAGAAATTAGAAAAAATGGAAAGAGAAGGAACAGCTAAAAGATAAAAGAAAAGAAAAAGAAGACAAAGAAAATAGAAGGAAAAAATGGAACAAAAAAGACAAAATAGAAAACATAGAGGACCCATACAATGAGTTGTAAGAAAATTTTCGAGATGAAAATTCTTAAGAGAAGGGTACTGTTATAAATCATCTCAACCATGACTAAGAAATATGACATAGACTGGAATTGAACTCTGGACTAGTAAAGACTTGTAAAATAAACAAGAACAAATGATGCAGAAATATATAAGTAGTGTAGCAAAATAAAGCAAGAATTCTATCAAGTTTTCTTCTAATCCTGAAGAGCTCCTTGGTCTAAACCCTAGGCTAAGGTCTTAAGTCAGTCACTAACAGCCATCAGTGATGATGGCTTAGATCTGATAGTAACTCTTCTGAATATAGTACTGCCAACCACTGAGGTTGACATTACTCTAGTAAAAATTAGTCTTTGAAGTTTGCCTTCATTCTTGAGAGTACTCTAAAAGGGAAATCTATTATAAATCCAATACAGGGCACCTGGGCAAGCATTTGTGAGATCTCTGTAGTAGTGGTCACAGCCACTACTCTGCTACTCAAGTAGTGTGCTCAAGTCTATGACTAAGCATCTAATGGTTATCTCTAGAAAACCAAACTTGTTTCTCAAGTTGGTTATTCTCATTATTAAAGTGAAATTAGTCACTTATTTCACCTAAATAGCTGTCTAGTGTGATAGTGGCCTTGTAAGGACTTAGTCATGACAACTTAATCCTACTCCTTATTCGAGTTGACAAGGAGAACTTGATAGAGTTCCCATTATTTTTCTGTACACTACTTATACAACTACTACATGGTCTGTGCACTACTTTCCCATACTTAGCATGTGATCCATCATGTAATGTAATGTGGGAAGGATAACGAGTTCAGAGGGGAAAGTAGTCTTAGGGTTTAGTGGTTGAGGGTAAAAGATCTATATTATTTTTGTGTCATGTCACATTTTCGTCTACTCTAACTTATGTAATAGCTAGAGTGTTCTCTAAATAATTAAATAATTAAATGAGAAAAAGAGCAAAAATAGTAAGAAAATAAGAGAAACAAAGAAATAATCAAACTAAAGAAATGAAATGAAAAGAGGAAGAAGTGTCAGTATTCTGCAGATAGCCCAAAGGCTACCCCCACACCTCCCCCTATCTTTCTAAGAACAACTGTCCTCAGTTGTTGTTGTCAATTCCTATGCCCTCTGACTCTGCCACTTCTTCTTCCCCTACCCCTCCTAAGTCTTTCGAGTCCACAAACTCCGTAATTTCAAGACGTTTTCGAGAGCGAGGTTGATAAGGAA
>Ga0153961_1000296_pt1 | contig 13979 bp, 23 predicted proteins | sample TSFL045MetaG_FD_104748 | JGI IMG/M metagenome (GOLD analysis project Ga0153961, IMG submission 104748) | Attine ant fungus gardens microbial communities from Florida, USA - TSFL045 MetaG | ecosystem: Host-associated > Fungi > Mycelium > Unclassified | place: USA: Florida, Withalacochee...
TCAAATACCAAATCACAAATCACAAATCAGTAAGTGACTATTTGTGATAGATGACATCTCTTCTAATCACTTGGCTACTACTTTCTACTCTTCTAATCCTACTCCTGGGGTTCTTCTTTGAATAATAGGTGATCTTCAAGCCTCTTAATAAACAGTAAAGAAGCTGATCTTGAGTCAGCCTGCTCTCAAGTATGTTATCTTTATCAAAATTCTCCCCTATCTCTTTATCTAATCTCTCTACCTATCTTTTCTAGTCCTTCTACTACTTTATATCTTATCATATCTTCAAGCCTTAGTTTCCTTTTATTATGTTTGCAATACAGCTCTCAAGAAGACTTAGCTTTCCAGTTCTTACTATAATTAGTGTCATGACTTAGCAAAACAGCTAAGTCATTATTTATATTTCTTTTCTTTTCTTTTTCTTTTATCTTGGACTTACTATACAGAAGGGAGTGTGGAAAAGTGTCAGGTTACAAGTGTCACAGTGTCACATCATGGATCACATGATAAGCATGGGAAAGTAGTGCACAGACCATGTAGTAGTTGTATAAGTAGTGTAGAAAATCTAATGCGAACTCTATTAAGTTCTCTTTGTCAATTGCTGAACAAAGAGCAGTTGGCTTTATTCTAGCTTGGAGTTTAGCAACCGTACACTAGAATTTGATTCACTTCAGAGCACCATCTGCCTTGGACTCTGCTCACTCTTTACTCTCATCATATCAACCCTTGGCCGCTAATTATCACGATTGGTAGCTACCTCCATACATAGCTGGGCCCTTGGCTTAAAGAGACTTGTCAATCAGTTAGAATTGACAGTGGAAGTGTAGTACCAAGCTTGGGTATTACTACTAAGACCTGACCTCATAATCAAGTAATGTTATTAGTTACTATCTTTCTTAGTATAAACCTTGTGCTGCGCTCCATTGCGAGTTGGTACACATAGAGGAGTGACAGTTACTTTTAAAAGGCCGTTTAGAGTAGGGATCCTCCCTGTTGAGGTGATAGTTCAACCATATTATTAGGGCAGTAGTCAGTAGGGCAGTAGACATCTAGCTAGATAAAGATCTTATGCCCCAGCAGACGTAGTGTAAGGGAATGTTCTAGGATAACTTAGGTAACCTGGTATGGGTGAGTATTATCTAGCTTGCCCTCAAATCCTTGGAGCCTGCTATTCATAGTTCCCTTCCCTCTTGTTCTCGTTACCATGGTTAGTACTACGTAGCCTTATTAGATATAGTAGTTATTAGTGTCCTAATCTGTGTTCCCTTAGTGACCAGCACATGGACCAGGCTAGTCTAGTATATATAGCTAGTGATGTATGGTAGAATACCTTATCTCAACATTGATTAGAGCTCCTGGGCTATACATTGCTTTTTAAGATGCCTCTTCCACTAATGTCAAGTGTGTTCTGGGTTACCTCCGAGTAGCCCCTTACACATAGCAGTACATAGCAAGGCTCAACATTAACTCCATACCCTGTCCAGAAGATGTAACATGATGTCTCTGGACCAATATAACTCATTAATGAGCAATTTGCTTAGAGAAAAACACTCTCTCGCCAAACTGAGGGAAGAATTAGAGGGAAGGAAGGGGAAATTGTATCGGTGCTGCAAAAGGTTCAGGCACCTGGTCCACAATTGCAGAAAGAAGGAAGAAGGAAAGAAGGGGACCATTGTTCCCCAAAATAAGTTTGAAGTACTAAGGAGTAGAGTAATGCAATGTGGAGTTGAAGAGAGGATAATTAGGAGACATAAGGCAGTAGTGGTTGAATGTTTTAAGTGTGAGGAGAAGGGGCACAAGTGTAGAGAATGTCTATTATGAGAGAAGACAAAAGAGAAAAGGAGAGCAAGGAGAGTAGTAGAGGAACAAGTGGCGCGTGTGGTAAGACCACAAAAGGCACAGCAAGAATGGAAGAGAAGTTCAATAGAAGAGTTAAAGAAGAGAGCAGAAAAGCATTGTGAAAGAGGCATCCCAGAAGAGGCACGACTATTAGAATTGGGATGGTGTACAAGGGAAATGATAGTGACATATGTAGAGTGTGAAAGGTACAGGAAAAAAGGATATCATATGGAAGAGAATAGAGGACAGGAGGTAATTAGAAACAGACAGAAGTGGTATAGGTGTTCAAAAGGAAGAGAGAAGGAGGAGGCACACTCCAGAAAGGGAAAAGTGCAGCAAAGCGGTGCATGGTCAGGAGAACCAGAAGATGCAGCAAAAGAGGGAGGTAGCCAAAGAGACATCAGGAGAACATTCAAAATGCTAAGAGAAGTGTAGATGAATATTGGAGTAGAAAAGTTGGATATGCATAAAGGTGTAACTGTAAAAGCACTCTTGGACAGTGGTGCCACAGGGATAAGAGAATAGTAGCTAGGCATGGGTTCAAGTTACAAAAATTAGAGAGACCTATAGCAGTCAGAAATGTGGATGGGATGAATAACAGTAGAGGAGTGATTATAAAGGGACATCTAGGGTCGTGCTTAGTAAGTTCTGAGGGTCTGTTCTATTAATGGCCCAGTAACAGATCATGTATCGCACTCCTACTATTCCTGACTTCTCTTGTCTATGTCATGCAGTGCAATGCCTATTATTAGTTATTCTAGGACATTCTGTGATTATAGGTCAGTTGCCATGGTGCTGTGTGCCTGACTATCTAGTGTAGTATATATACTAGCAAGTGTGTGTAGATATACCCTCACTTGAATCTCAAACTAGCTTCCAGGACTATCTATTAGTTTAAGGAGTGATCACCTACTGAGTGGTCCTCTTACAGCAATCACCCACCAGGTAGAGGTGAATGTGTATTACAAAGGTCATGTAGAAAGAATGAGAATGGATGTATGTGACCTAGGAAAGACAGAGATAATTTTGGGAATGCCATGGTTGGCAGCGCACAACCCAGAGATAAATTGGGAAATAGGAGAGGTCAAAATAACGAGGTGTCCACCCCTGTGTGGCAGAGTAAGAATGAAAGAAGAAGAGAGGAAGAAAAAGAGAAAGAGGGTAGCAACCCTAGAGGAAAAGAAAATTGTAAGGTGGGCAATAGATGATAAAAAAGATTAGGGAAAAGAGGAAAAAATTGAGGAGGACTATAGGAAAATCAAAGAGATAGTCCCAAAGAGATTCCTAAAGTGGAAGAAAGTATTTGGGAAGGTAGAGTCAGAAAGAATGCTAATGAGAAAAGTTTGGGATCATACTATAAATCTCAAGGAGACGTTCAAACCATGGAAAAGAAGGATTTATCCTCTATCAAAGAATGAGAGGGAGGAAGTCCAGAATTTTGTGGAGGATCAGTTGAGAAAGGGGTATATTAGACCATCAAAATACCCTCAAACATCACCAGTATTCTTTGTGGGCAAAAAGAATGAAAGCAAGTGAATAATAATGGACTACCATAACCTAAATGACCAGACAGTAAAAAACAACTACCTGTTACCATTAATTACGGACCTAATTGACAACATGGAAAGTAAAAAGGTATTCACTAAGATGGATCTGAGATGGGGGTTCAATAATGTGAGAATAAAGGAAGGGGATGAGTAGAAGGGAGCATTCATGATACATGTAGGCCCCTTTGAGCCAACAGTAATGTTCTTTGGGATAACGAACTCACCAGCTACATTTCAGGTGATAATGAATGAAATTCTAAGAAATTTGATCAATGAAGGAAAAGTTGTGACATTTGTGGATGATGTACTAGTAGGGATGGTGTCACGCCGTATAAATGTTTAGGCAAAATAAGTGACAATTTACACCCTAATAACCAGAACAACTGGCTCAAGAGGAGAGCTCGGCCCCCCAGAGATGTTCCTTTAGATGTCCCATTATGGACTCGAGCACCTAGCTTGAGTAGCAGAGTAGTGGCTGTGACCACCGCTATATACACCTCATAGATGCTTGCCCAGGTGCCTCATATTGGATTTCTGATGGATTTCCCTTCTAGAAGTGCTCTCAAGGATGGAAGTGAACTTAGACAGATTAACGCAACCTGAGTGATATCATACCTCAGTAACCAGTAGTGTTATTCATAGAAGAGTTATGATCATATCTGAGCCATCATCACTGATGGCTAATTATAGTTAGATCAAGAGAGTCGAGTCACCATGGAGTCATCTTACAATGGCAGTGGAAGGAAATTGGAATACAGAAGAGTAAGAAGACATAGAAGAGGTAAAGAGAAGAACAGGGAAGCTGAGGAGAGAAGTAGCAGGAAGGCTAGATGAAGGAAATACGCTCGAGAACAAGATGGCTCAAGATCACTGTCTCTGTCTACAGCCTGTCAAGAGGCTCGAGATCCGACCATCGTGCGAGAGAGGGTTCCCAGAGTAGGACTAGAAGAGTGGGGAGCAGTTAGCCAGTGTTTGGGAGAGGTGCCATCTCATCATTGTGGCCTTGTTATGTTTGGGAATGCAGAGGTTTTCTTTGTCTCACTTTCTTTGTTGTCTTTTTGCTTTGTAATCATAATAAAATACTCTAGGGCACAGAAGGGAACTCAAGCATTATACTCCCACCATCATCCCTCTCTGTTGCTCTAGAGCTTAATAGCTATTTTGAGTGACTAAATTTTCTATTTTCTAAGTGTTCTACTTTACTTTCTAAAAACCTACCAAACCTCTCCCTCGACAGGAGTTTGAGCCCCAACAGACTTGGGCATTTGCTTATGCTAGGAGTTAATAGCTCGCTATATGTCATTGGAGTTAGCTTCCAGTTGTATGGTCAGCTGAAGAAGAGCCCACATGACGGCACAGGAGTTCTAGGTAGTTCTGCTGTATCGACGGCAAGCCAGACTACTAGACTAGATAAGGGCAGTAGTGTCATGACACAAGACGAATGTGTGTCTTAGAGATCCTATTACAGTGAGATCTACCTCGAGTGGATTCTTAAATACTTTATTATCGTTTCTTTTGGTCTTTTGAGCTGTATTCCATTATTTCCCCTGTTCTCAAGCTCTCTTTTTTATATTTGATCATCTCCCCAGTACCTACTTGTTAGCGCACAATTGCGAGACATCTTGGGGATCTTTTGAATTTTCATTTGTTATCACATTTGTTCTGTGATCAATTCCCTTTGATCTTCATCAACAGAAACAAAGGAGGGACATGACGAGATTGTGGAGGAAATATTAAAGAGATTGGAAGAAAATGACTTGTATACCAAGCCAGAAAAGTGTGTGTGGAAAGTATGAAAAATAGGGTTCTTAGGTGTTGTTATAGAACCAAAGGGAATAGAAATGGAAAAGGAAAAGGTAGATGGAGTATTAAGTTAGCCAGAGCCAAAGAATGTAAAAGATGTCAGAAAATTTTTAGGCCTCACAAATTACTACAGGAGGTTTATTAAAGATTTTGCTCGAGTAGCTAGGCCAATGAATATACTCACCAGGAAAGATATAAAGTAGGTATAGGGAGAAAGCTAACAGAAGGCATTTGACAAGTTAAAAGGAGTCTTTACGATAAAACCAGTATTAGTAGCACCAGACTTGGACAAAGAGTTTAGGGTAGAAGTAGACTGTCATGACTTGACAAATCGGCTAAGTCATTATTTCCTTTTCTTTTTCTTTTCTCTTTCTTTTTTATTGAATATTGTTTTTCTTTTCTTTTTCTTTTCTTTAAATATCAACAGACGCGCGAGAGCAAGTTGACTCATAGGGAAGCATGGGATAAAAGGACAGGGTTAGGGTTACTCTGCTTGTATAAATAGTGTACAAAATCTAACGGGAACTCTATCGAGTTCTCTTTGTCAATCGCTGAACAAAGGGCAGTTAGCTTTATTTCGGCTTGGAGTTTAGCTTTCTTACACTAGAACTTGATTCCATACTCTAAGCACCATCTGCCTTGGACCTTGCTCAACCTTACTCTCACCTCTTATCAACCCTTGGCCACTGATCATCACGATCAGCAGCCACCTCTATATATAGCCAGGCCCTTGGCTTAAGGGGACTTTGCAGTCAGTTAGGGATTGTAGGTGGAAACATAGTACCAAGCTCAGGTATTGCATTCGAGACCTGACCTTGCAATTGAGTGGTGTTTAGTAGTGTACTTGTCTTATTCTTGGTATAAACCTCGTGCTGTGCTCCATTGTGAGTTGGTACACGCAGAGGAGTGACGGTTACCACTAGTGGGCCATCTAGATTAGGGATCTCCCCCATGAAGTAATAGTCTAACCATATTATTAGGGCAGTAGTCAGTAGGGCAGTAGGTGTCTAGCTGGGTGAAGATCTTGCGCCCCAGTAGACATAGTCATAAGTGAGATCAAACTACCATTAACTCCATACCCACCTTGAGACGTTATCATTATGTCTCAAGAACAATACAATGCACTAATGAGCAGCTTGCTCAAAGAGAAATATGTCCTTGCCGAACTGAGAGAAGAGTTAGAAGGAAGAAAGGGGAAGCTCTGTAGAAGCTGCAAAGGGTTCGGGCACCTGGCCTGAAATTGCAGGAATAGAAAAGAAGGAGAAAAGGAGGCAGAAATGCCTCAAAATAAATTCAAAGTTTTGAAGAGTAGAGTAATGCAGTGTGGGATTGAGGAAAGAGCAGTAAGAAGCATGAGGATGGTAGTAGTAAAGTGCTTCAAATGTGGAGAAGAAAGGTACAAGTATAGAGAGTACCTTCTATGGGAAAGGAAGGTGAAAAGGGTGGCATGCCCAAAAGAGGGAAAAGTGCACCAAAGAACAAGGAGACTGAGGAGAGTAGAGGAAGGTGAGGCGGCGCGCCCTGTAAAGGGAGAAGCGCAGCAAGAATGGAGGAGGAGCTCGATAGAACACTTAAGGAAGAGAGCAGAGGAACACTGTGAAAAGGGCGTCCCAGAAGAGGTGCAATTCCTAGAATTAGGATAGTATATCCCAGGAATGATAGTGATGTACACCAAGTGCAGAGGATGTGGGAGGAAAGGAAGTTATGCAGAAGATGACAGGGGCCAGGGAGTGCTCTGGGATAGAACGTTCTGGTGTGGATGCAGGAGAAAGAAAAGAGAAAGCGGCACGCCCACAGAGAGGAAAAGTGCAGCAAGAGAAGAGAAAATGGCGTGGCCCAGAAAGGCAAAAGCGCAGCAAAGCGGTGCACGGTCAGGAGAACTGGAATGCATAGCAAGAGAAGGGGGTAGTCGAAAGGAGGTCAGAAGAATCTTTAAAATGTTGAGAGAAGTGTGGTTGAATATTGGAGTGGAGAAAATAAATATGCACGAAGGCGTAATGATAAAGGCGCTCTTGGACAGTGGCGCAACAGGGATGTTTATGGATAGACAGACAGCAGCTAGACATGGGTTCAAGCTGCAAAAGTTAGAGAGACCAATAGCCATCAGGAATGTAGATGGCACAAACAATAGCAGAGGGGCCATTACGTACCAGGTAGAGTGTAATGTATTTTTCAAAGACCATGTAGAAAGAATGTGGATGGATGTCTGTGACTTAGGAAAGACGAAAGTGATATTGGGTATGCCATAGTTAGCGGCACATAACCCAGAGATAAATTAGGAAATGGGAGAGGTGAAAATGACAAGATGTCCACCCCTGTGTGGCAGAAAGAGTCAAAAAAGGGAGAAAGTCAAAAAAATAGCAACTGAGGAAGAAGAGAAAATTGTCCGTTGAGCGATAGATGATAAAGAGGATTGGGGAAAGGAAGAAGAAATGAAGGAGGACCACAGAAAAATTGAAGAGATGGTCCCAAGGAAATTCTTGAAGTGGAGAAAGGTGTTTGGGAAAGTAGAGTCAGAAAGAATGCCAACAAGAAAAGTTTGGGATCATGCCATAGATCTCAAAGAGAAGTTTAAACCATGAAAGAGAAGAATTTATCCTCTCTCCAAAAATGAGAGGGAAGAGGTCCAACACTTTGTGGAAGATCAGTTGAGGAAAGGGTATATTAGACTCTCGAAGTCGCCTCAGATGTCGCCTGTGTTCTTTGTAGGCAAGAAGGATGGGAGCAAGAGGATGGTTATGGATTACCGAAATCTAAACAGCCAGACAGTAAAGAATAACTATCCGCTACCACTAATCACTGAGCTGATTGACAATATGGGTAGTAAGAAAGTCTTTACAAAAATGGATCTTAGATGGGGATTCAATAACGTGAGAATAAAAGAAGGAGACAAATGGAAGGGAGCGTTCACAACGCATATCGGTCCCTTTGAGCCAACAGTTATGTTTTTCGGGATGACAAATTCGCCAGCCACATTTCAGGCGATGATGAATGAGATCCTGAGGGACCTGATAAACAAGAGAAAAGTAGCAGCGTTTGTGGATGATGTGTTAGTAGGAACAGAGATGGAGGAGGGACACAATGAAATCATGGAGGAAATACTGAGGAGGTTAGAAGAAAACGACTTGTATATCAAGCCAGAGAAGTGTGTGTGGAAGGTGAGGAAGATAGGGTTCTTAGGGGTGGTCATAGGACCCAACAGAATAGAAATGGAAAAAGAAAAGGTAGAAGGAGTATTGAGTCGGCTAGAGCCAAGGAACATAAAAGACGTTAGGAAGTTTTTAGACCTCGCAAACTACTATAGGAGGTTTATAAAAGACTTTGCTCAAGTAGCTTGACCAATGAATATGCTGACAAGGAAGGATGAGAAGTGGCAATGGGAGGAGGTACAGCAAAAGGCGTTTGACGAGTTAAAACAGGTCTTTACGACAAAACCAGTATTAGCAGCTCCGGACTTAGACAAAGAGTTTAGAATAGAAGCGGATGCTTCGAATTACGCTACTGGAGGAGTACTCTCAATGAAGTGCTCAGACGACAGATGGAGACCAGTTGCCTTCATTTCAAAATCTCTAAGTGACACAAAGCGAAATTATGAGATTCATAACAAAGAAATGTTGGCAATAGTCAGATGCCTAGAAGCGTGGAGACATTTCCTGAAAGGAGCAGTAATTAAATTTGAGGTTTGGACAGATCACAAAAATCTTGAATATTTCATGAAAGCACAAAAATTGAATTGAAGACAAGCACGATAGGCCTTGTACCTATCTAGATTCGACTTTACGTTAAAACACATTCCAGAAAGTAAGATGGGGAAAGTGGACAGTCTCAGCAGGAGGCCAGACTGGGAGGTTGGAGTAGAAAAGGATAACGAGGATGAAACGTTGGTAAAACCAGAATGGTTAAAGGTGAGGAAGACAGAAGTGATAGAGATTATAGTAGACGGAGTAGATCTACTAGAGGAAGTTAGGAAGTCAAAAGTGAAGGATGACAAAGTAGTAAAGGCGGTAGAAGAAATGAAGCGAGCAGGGGTAAAGATGTTGAGAGATGAAGAGTGGAGAGAGGTAGACGGTATCATGTATAAAGAAGGGAAGGTCTATGTGCCAAAAGATGAAAAGTTGAGGGCAGAAATCATTAGACTACACCATGATATGCCAATAGGAGGACACGGAGGGCAGTGGAAGACGGTAGAACTGGTGACCAGGAGTAACTAGGGAGGTAAAGAGATATATGGAAGAGTGCAATGCCTACCAACGAAACAAGAATTGCATAGACCAACCAGCCAGCAAATTAATGCCAAACTCTATTCCAGAAAGACCCTGGACTCATATATCGGCAGACTTTATCACTAAGCTGCCACTAGCACAGGAATATAATAGTATTCTAGTAGTAGTGGATCGACTAACCAAAATAGTTCACTTTATACTAACTACGGAGAAAACGTTGGCAGAAGGATTAGCAAGACTGTTCAGGGATAATGTGTGAAAGTTGCATGGTTTACCCGAAAGTATCATATCAGATAGGGGACCACAATTCACAACAGGGTTAATGCGGGAGTTAAATGAGATGTTGGGGATCAAGAGTAAATTGTCGATGGTGTTCCACCCTCAGACAGATGAACAAACAGAGAGGATTAACCAGGAGTTGGAACAGTACCTGAGAATGCTCATCGATCACAGGCAAGAGCAGTGGCCAGAATGGTTAGGAACGGCAGAGTTTGCGTATAACAATAAAGCACACTCGAGTACTAGGACATTGCCTTTTAAGGCAAATTACGGACAAGATCCCAGGATAGGGTTTGAAGGGAGGAAGAAAGGAAAATATGCAGGAGCAGAAAAATTTGTGGAGAAAATGAAGGAGATACAAGAAGAGGCAAAAGCAGCACTAAGAAAAGCGCAGGAAGATATGAGGAAGTATGCAGACAAGAAGAGATCAGACGCAGATGAGTATAAAGTAGGAGACTTGGTCATGCTCAGTACTAAGGATTTGAAATATCAGATGGTCGGGAGGAGGACAGAAAAGTTGACGGAGAGATTTGTTGGTCCTTACAAAGTCAAAGAAATAATATTATCGAACGCGGTCAAATTAGAACTACCTAGCACAGTAAAGATACACCCAGTAGTTAACGTTAGTAGAATACGACAATATGTAGGACAAGTAGAAGGACAAAGAAAGGAGCAACCGGCTCCAGTCATAATCGAAGGGGAAGAAGAATGGGAGGTGGAACAAATACTAAATAAGAGGAAGGTTAAAGGGAAAGATAAGTATTTAGTATGTTGGAAAGAATTCACAGCAGAGTCAGATACCTGGGAAAAAAGGGAGAATTTAGAAAATGCAAAAGAAGCGATTGAAGAATTTGAGAAAGAATATCGGCGAGACATGGAAGACATAGCACGGCAAGAACACGAAGAAACGACATTCAAGCATGGGGAGTTACCAGAGAAGTTCACGGCGAAAATGTTGTATGGATGGTCAGACAAGCGGTATGACCAGGAATATTGGAGTAGGTTGGAGAGAAATTGGAAACGATGGAAGGGCAGGAGACCTGTAAGAAGAGAGGCAATAAAGTCGATCCCAGAAAAAGAAGAAGTCGAGAAAGAAAAATCGGGAGTCCGAGAATGGACAGAGGAAGATGAAAACAGGATGGATGACATAGTCGACCCATACTACAAATTGTAGGAAAATTCCTCGGGATGAGGAAACTTGAGAGAGGGGTGGTGTCATAACTTGGCAAATTGGCTAAATCATTATTTCCTTTTCTTTTTCTTTTCTCTTTCTTTTCTTTTGAATATTGTTTTTCTTTTCTTTTTCTTGTCTTTAAATATCAACGGACGCGCGAGAGCAAGTTGACTCATAGGGAAGCATGGGATAAAAGGACAGGGTTAGAGTTACTCTGCTTGTATAAATAGTGTACAAAATCTAACGGGAACTCTATCGAGTTCTCTTTGTCAATCACTAAACAAAGGGCAGTTGGCTTTATTCCGGCTTGGAGTTTAGCTTTCTTACATAGACGTTTCAAATTACATAACTGGAGGAGTACTATCGATGAAGTGCTCAGACAACTTGTGGAGACCAGTCGCTTTCATTTCAAAGTCTTTAAGTGATATAGAGAGAAACTATGAAATACATGATAAAGAAATGTTAGTGGTAATCAGATACTTGGAGGTGTGGAGACACTTCTTAGAAGGAACAACAGTTAAATTCAAGATCTGGACAGATCATAAAAACCTCGAGTACTTTATGAAGGCACAAAAGCTAAATTGAAGACAAGCAAGATGGGCTTTATACTTATCTAGGTTCAATTTTATGCTAAAACATGTTCTAGAAAGTAAGATAGAGAAAGCAAATAGTCTGAGCAGGAGGCCAGACTAGGAGATTGGAGTGGAAAAGGACAATGAGAATGACATGTTGGTAAAACCAGAGTGGTTAGAAGTAAGAAAAGCTAAGGTAGTGGAAATAATAGTAGATGGGGTAGATGTAAGGGGATGTTCTAGAGTAACTTAGGTAACCTGGTATGGGTGAGTATTATCTAGCTTGCCCTCAGATCCTTGGAGCCCGGTATTCATAGTTTCCTTCCCTCTTGTTCTCATTGTCATGGTTAGTACTACATAGCCTTATTAGGTATAGTAGTTATTAGTGTCCTGATCTGTGTTCCCTTAGCGACCAGTGCACAGACTGGCTAGTCTAGTATATATAACTAGTGATATATGGTAGAATACCTTACCTCAACATTGATTAGAGCTCCTAGGCTATTCATTACTCTTACTTAAGATGCCTCCTCCACTAACATCGAGTGTGTTTTGGGACGCCTCCGAGTGCCTTCTTACAGTAAATCTACTGGAGGAAGTGAGAAAGTCAAAGATGAAGGATAATAAAGTAGTAAAAGTGGTAGAAGAAATGAAGCGAGCAAGAGTGAAAATGTTAAGAGATGAGGAATGGAGAGAGGTTGACGGTATCATGTACAAAGAGGGAAAAGTTTATGTACCAAAAGACGATAAGCTTAGGGCAGAAATAATTAGGCTATATTATAATATACTGGTAGGAGGTCATAGAGGACAGTGGAAGACAGTAAAACTGGTCACTAGGAGCTTTTGGTGGCTAGAAGTTACAAAGGAGGTAAAGCGGTATGTGGAAGGGTGCAACACTTGTCAGTGAAACAAAAACTGCACAGAACAGCTGGCAGGAAAATTAATGCCAAATTCTATTCCAGAAAAACCTTGGGCACATATATCGGCAGACTTCATCACCAAGTTGCTCTTAGTACAGGGATACGATAGTATTCTAGTAGTAGTAGATTAACTAACCAAAATGGTTTACTTTATACTAACTACGAAGAAAACATTGGCGGAAGGATTAGCGAGGTTGTTTAGAGATAATGTGTGGAAACTGCATGGGTTACCAGAAAGCATCATTTCGGACAGAGAACCACAGTTTGCAGCAGAATTAATGCGAGAGTTGAACAAGATGTTGGGGATCAAAAGTAAATTGTCAATGGCGTTTTACCCACAAACAGATAGACAAACAAAAAGGATAAACCAGGAGTTAGAATAGTACCTGAGAATGTTCATCGACTATAGGCAAGAACAATGGCCTAAATGGCTAAGGACAGTGGAATTTGCATACAACAATAAAACATACTCTAGCACTAAAACATTGCCCTTCAAGGCAAATTACAGACAAGATCCTAGAATGGGGTTCGAGAGTAGAAAGAAGAGAAAATATCAGGGAGCAGAAAAGTTCATTGAGAAAATGAAGGAAATACAGGAGGAGGCAAAAGTAGTACTAGAGAGAGCATAAGAAGAGATGAAGAAATATGCAGACAGGAAGAGAGAAGAAGTAGACAACTATAAAGTAGAGGACTTAGTAATGTTGAGTACTAAGGATCTGAAATACCAAATGGTCAGGAGGAGGACAGAGAAGTTGACAGAGAGATTTGTAGGCCCTTATAATATTAAGAAGATCATATTATTGAATGCAGTGGAATTAGAACTACCTAGTACTGTAAAAATACACCCAGTAGTAAATATCAGTAAAATATGACAGTAGGTAGGGCAAGTAGAAGGATAAAGGAAGAAACAACCAGCTCCAGTGATAATTGAAGGGGAAAACGAATGGAAGGTGGAGAGGATTCTGAATAAGCGACGAGTTAAAGGGAAAGATAAATACTTGGTGTGCTGGAAAGGATTTATGGTGGAGTTAGATACATGGGAAGGAAAGAAGAACTTGAAGAACATAAAAAAAGCAATTGAGGAGTTTGAAAAGGAATATTGATGAGACATGGAAGATGTAGCAAGACAAGAACACGAGAAAGGAATGTTTAGAAGAGGAGAATTGCCAGGGAAATTTACGGCAAGAAAACTGTTTGGATAGTTGAATAAAAGGTATGATCAAGAATATTGGGGAAGGCTGAAAAGAAATTGAAAACAGTGGAAAGGAAAGTGATCAGGGAAAAAAAAATGAAAACAATTGCAGAGGAAGAAGAAATCAGGGAAGAAAACTCAAGAGTTAGAGAATGGACAGAAAAAGATGATGACGAGATAGACAACATAATAGATCCATACTATGAGTTGTAGAAAATTCCTTGGAACAAGGAAACTTAAGAGGGGGGTAATGTCATGACTTGGCAAAACAGCTAAGTCATTATTTATATTTCTTTTCTTTTGAACTTACTATCTAGTATGTATGCTGCACCGAACGTGGGAGTGATGCCTGCTGATTAATTGTACCTAAGCATTCCCACACCCTCTCTTGCCACTCAAAAACTCTACAAAATTCAAATAAATTCAGAATAAA
>Ga0153961_1000299_pt1 | contig 13933 bp, 9 predicted proteins | sample TSFL045MetaG_FD_104748 | JGI IMG/M metagenome (GOLD analysis project Ga0153961, IMG submission 104748) | Attine ant fungus gardens microbial communities from Florida, USA - TSFL045 MetaG | ecosystem: Host-associated > Fungi > Mycelium > Unclassified | place: USA: Florida, Withalacochee...
ATCAAAAGTCTATCAATGGCTAATGATCCCATCACTACTGGACTCAGTCAAGAAGTGGACATGCCATAGAGCAACAGGAATATTGATTACCTTTGTATGCACTTGCACGTGTTTCTAGATCATATTTGGAGTAGAAGGAAGCCAGTTTGGAGATTAGAGGATGTCAGGTAGGAGTGAAGTATGGAGGTAGAGTAGGAGCATATGGCTATGGCTGGTAGGCATGGAGGATAGGGAGGTGACATCTGTCATGTCCACATGGCAATGTCATGGAGGAAAGAAGTGAAAGAGGCTAGAAAAAGAAAGAGTTTCCTTTTTTATTTATTTTTAATTGAGTCTCATCAGTTTGTACTTTAAATATAACACTCAGAGAGTCCAAGAGAAAGGCAATGAAATTTTGACACCTACTGCTATCTCAAGGGCTCAAGAGTTGTCTTATGGCACTTTTCTGAGTTCTAAGTGAAGTGGTTGGGTTGTTGAGGAGACTGGAACTCTATACCCTACTTAGTCAAGAGACAAGACATAGCAGTCGCTTGGACAACCTTCTACAAAGTAGCAGGCCTGAAAAGCCTAGCTAATCATTGACTCAGATCATATCACACCCATAAGGTTTGGTGTGGGAGTGCAGATAAAGGCTTGATTGAGTGTGGTAAGGCCCATGAGTGCTTTACTGACTACCTTGATAGTGAGCTTGTTATGGTGTGTAAAGGTAGACACCTTAGGGACACCATGTAAGAAGGATCTAGATTGAGCTTACAATCCTTTCAAACATTTTTATCTTAATTATCATGCTAAGTTTCTATATTCTTTTTTTAATACCTTCATTCTTGATTCATCCCCACAAACTCTTTAGCATGCAATTGGGACCTGGTACCGCATCTTTAGCTCATGCCAGGCTAATAGTCTCTTTTGCCCCCTTCAATGTTTCCTTTATTATTTGGTTTGTCTTTCTCAGTGCCTCCTCTACTTCTCTCCTTATTGTCCTTATTCCTTCTAGGAATTCTTTAACTGAAGGGGTCTTCCTTTCCACTCTACTAGTCTTGTTCCCAGTGTTTGGATGTCGCCCTAAGTTGATCAAGAATGGGAACTTGCCTGTGCTAGTGTGTTTTTGATTATTATAAGCAAATTCAGCTATCGATAGCCATTCAGCCCAATTGTCTTATTGATGACTGATGTAAAGTCAAAGGTATTGTTCTAGTTCTTGATTTACATGCTCAGTTTGTCCATTAGTTTGAGGATGGTAGGCTGTTGAAGGGTTTTGTTCAATCCCCAACTGTAAGCACAATTCCTTCATAAAGTTTGATACAAACTGGGACCTCCTGTTGCTAATAATCTTCTTTGGTAGTCCTACATCTTTGAACACTCATTCCCACAACTTTTGGGCTACTCCTCTTGAAGAGATTTCCATATTAATAGGAATATATCATGCCATTTTGGAGAATCAATTGACTATTACCAAGATACCATTGTATCTAGAGGATGTTGGTAGTGGTCCTACAATGTCAATACTAATGACGTTGTCATGCCATACAACAATTTAGGCAACATAAGTGACATTTTTCATGATAATAACCAGAATCACTGGCTCGAGAGAAGAGTTCAACCTCCCAAAAGTGTTCCCTAAACGCCTAGTTGTGGAATTGAGCCTCTTGCTTGAGTAGCAGAGTAGTGGCTGTGACCACTGCTACATATATCTCATAGACGCTTGCCCAGGTGCCCCGTATCGGATTATCAATGGTTCTCCCTTCTAAAAGTGCTCTCGAGGATGGAAGCGAACTTAGCAGAATTACTGCTGCCCAAGTGACATCATACCATAGCCACTGGCAGTCCTATTTAAAGAAGAGCTATAATCAGATCTGGGCCATTATCACTAATGGCTAATTATAGCAAGATCAAGAGAGCCGAACTATCGCAAAGTCACCTTACAATGGTAGTAAAAGAAAACTGGAAGTCAGAGAAGTAAGAATACATAGAGGAGGTAAAGAGAAGAACAGGAAAGCTGAGGAGAGAAGTAGTAGGAAGGCTAGATGAAGGAAACATGCTCAAGAGCAAGACGGCTCAAGATTGCCGTCTCTGCCTATGGCCTATCCAGAGGCTCGAGGTCCAACCATCGTGTGAGGGAGGGTTCCCAAAGTAGGACTAGAAGAGTGGAGAGCGGTTAGCTAGTGTTTGGGAGGGGCGTTGTCTCATCATTGCAGCCTTGCTATATTTGGGAATTCAGAGGTTTCTTTGTCTCACTTTCTTTGTTGTCTCTTTGCTTTGTAATCATAATAAAATACTCTAGGACACAGAAGGGAACTCAAGCATCATACCCCCATCCTCATCCCTCTCTGTTACTCTAGGGCTTAATGGCTATTTTGAGTGACCAAGTTTCTAGTTTTTCTAAGTGTTCTATTTTACTTTCTAAAAACCCACCAAAACTCTTCCTCAATAGAAATTCAAGCTCCAACAGACTTGGGCATTTGCTTATGCTAGGAGTTAATAGCTCGCTACGTGTTATTGGAGTTGGCTTCCAGTTGTATGGTCAGCTGAAGAAGAGCCCACACGATGGCACAGAAGTTCTAGGTAGTTCTGCTGTATCGACAGCGAGCCAGACTACTAGACTAGGTAAGGGCAGTAGTATCATGACATGAGACAAACACGCATCTTGGAGATCCTATTACGGTGAGATCTAACTTGAGTAGATTCTTAAATACTTTATCATCATTTCTTTTGGTCCTTTGAATTGTACCCCATTATTTCCCCTATTCCTGAGCTCTCTTTTATATTTGATCATCTCCCCAGTGCCTACTTGTTAGTACACAACTGTGAAATATCTAGGGGATCTTTTCCATTCCCATTTATTATCACTGTTGTTCTGTGATCAATTCCCTTTGATCCCCATCAATGTTCCATGGCTGTGTAGATACTTCATTTGGATGTAATGTGTTGGTTTTCTTTTACTGATCTGGCTTAGTTGATTGACATAATTCACATCCAAGGATGTATCTTTTAATATTATCTATTAACCTGGGTCACTAGTAATTCCTTGTGATTAATTTGTGAGTCTTAGTATACCTAGGGTGTCCTGTGAGTTCTTGATCATGATGTTATCAAAGAATTTCTTCTCTCAAGACAATTGAGTCTAGAATATACATCCTCCTCTTCTAAAATATCACTCCATCCTTTTCTTCCCAGCTCTCTTCTCTAGCCTCTATTGCTCCTCTCACTTCTTCTTTGATCCACTCCTTTGCTTCTCTCACTTTCTTCCATACTCCATCCTCTCTCACTTCAATTACTCTAAACTTCTCTGGTCTCAGTACTATCTTTTCATTATTATTGCCTTTTCCATTGTCATGATCAAGTCATCTAGATAGAGCATCTACTTTTTTCATTGTGTTTCCTAGCTTGTAAATCAATTCAAAATTGCAGTCTTGGAGTTCAGACAGCTAGCAAGCTTGTCTGCAATTAAGCTTTTGGGATTTGCAAAAATACCCAAGGTTTTTATGATCTGACCATATTTTAAATTGATTTGTTCCTAGCAAGTACTGTCTCTATTGTCACAATCCTGTCATGACTACTAGCAACTCGTGATCATATATTTTGTAGTTTCTTTCAGTCTCACTCAATGACTATGAGATAAAAGAGACTAGCCTCCAAGAGGAGTCATTCTGTTGTTGGGACAACACTCCTCCAATGGCATATCTCGAGGTATCTACTTCCATTCGGAATTTGTGATTAGTATTGGGTATAGCAAGGATGGGTATTAATAACATTATCTTTTTTATCTTTTCAAATGCCCCTCTTTCCTCTACTTCCCACTTCTACTCTTTCTTTCCTGTCAACTCTATTAACAGCTTGGTGACTCTGGCAAAATCCCTAATAAATCTTCTGTAAAAGTTACAAAATCCCAAGAACTGTTGAACATCTTGTTTATTACTTAGTTCTAGCCAATCTGTGACTCCCCTGATTTTTGCTAGATCAACTTCCATACTATCTTTTGAAATAATAATCCCCAGGTAATCAATCTTTTTGATGAAAAAGGCACTTCTTGGTCTATACTGATAACTTGTTATTCTTTAAAATTTTGAGCACATCTATTACAATGTCTGAGTGTTCTTGTAGTATTTTGGAGAATATCAGGATATCATCCATGTAGATGACCACCTTTCCTCTACTGATAAGATCTTGGAATAATGTATCCATCATTAGTTGGAAAGCTACTAGTGAGTTGCATAGACCAAAATATATCACCAATGGTTCAAATAGCCCTCTATTTGTTCTAAAGGCTGCTTTCCACTCATTCCCCTCTCTTATTCTCACATTGTTGTATCTCCATTGAATATCAAGTTTAGTGAAGTATGTTGCTCCCTTAACCTTGCCAATCAACTCTTGGATAAGAGGAAGTGGATATTTATTTTTTATTGTCACTTCATTGAGTCAGCGATAGTCTTGTATAGGATGTAAGGAGCTATCTTTCTTTTTGACAAAGAAGAAGAGTACTACACATGGTATTGTATTCGTCCTGTTTTCAAGTGTTCATCTAAGAATTTGTCAAGTTCTTCTTGCTCCTTAATACTTAGTAGATATACCTTGCAGTTTTTCAATGTTGCTCCTAGGACTAATTCAATTGCATGGTCCCAGGGTCGTTGTGATGGTAATTCATCAAAGGCTTTTTTATCAAAGACTGACTTCTTGAATTGCCAATATTGTTGGGGTATTGTCATATGACGGAAAATACCCATTTAATAATATAATTTCCTTTTTATTTTATATTATTACTAATTTTTCGCTCTTAAACTCCTGTTGTCTACTCCTATAGGATCACAATGTAGACTAGTTACTTGTACTCCTCCTATTTCAGACTTAGTATAAGTACTCCAGTAGCTACATCCTAGTTCCTTAGTTCATAGATTAAAGTCATTTTACGTCTTTAATACCCACCTCCATTCCTATCAATCTATACACCACTCTTTTCCTGATCTCCTGGCAACAATCCTATCCTTCTGAAATACGCAACTGCACATGCGACAGCAGATTGAGGCACAGCGCACAAGCTAAGGCCAAGGTTGTTCTCATTTTGTTGTCAAATCCTGCTCATTCTAGGGTAATTTCACCCCTACTCCATCCCATCCTTGACAGGTATTCTTTTTTCAAATTCTTCTTTCACTATTTCACTTTTTGTTTCTACTCTTCTCTATGCTTCTTCTTCCAAGTTGACAAACAAGTACTTTTCTCTCTCTTCCAACTCATCATAGTCATTCTCAATCTCTTCTGGCTCTCCTCCTCTAATAACCCTCTTACACCAGGTTTAGCATCTGTCCAGTACTAGTTGTGATGTCTTCCAGTTTATTGATGGATTGTGATGTTGAAGCCATTTATATTCCAAGAATACATCAGTTTTGCCAAGATTGGTTACTGCAAAAGAGATTTGTTCCACATGGTCTCTAATCTCCATATTCATTTTGATATAGTCTATGATATTTCCTGATTTATTCAGGGAGCCATCAGCATTGTGACACAAGATAGGAGTTGGGTATTTTTGAGTCTCCAATTTGTTCTCTATAATGAATTACTAGTTAATACATGAACTGGTACAACCAGAATCAATCAAGGCTGTTCAATAATAGGTCTTGGAGGAGTCAATGGTTGTTAATCAAATCTTGATGCCAAGTTCTCTATTTCCTAACTTCCAGATCATTTTTGGTTCTTCTATCCTCTCTAACTCTTCTAATATCTCCTTATCCATCAACTGGTTCAGCTTCTTGACTATCTCTGCATTGTATTCTTTTAAGTGATGAGACCATACTTTCAGAATTGATAATGCAGTTTCTTTATCCTCTTCTCATATCCTTTTTGCAACCCATTCTGTCGTAAATCCTTTTGTCTTCCCAAATTTTCTGGTACCAAAATAGTTCAAGAAATTATTTATTGAGAAGTTGGTCAAACATATCTTGGAATCTATAATGGGGACAGGTAAGCTGGTGCTTACTCCTTGCCCTTCCCAAAACCCTCTACTTAGCTTCTGATCAACTCTTGTATCTCATCAATAGTCAAGTCATTAACTGATTTTTCTAAGTCTATCTTTCTTTCAAAAAACTTTCTCTCTTTCCTTGGTTCAGGGCATTTTGCTACGATGTATCCTTTGATACTGCAATTAAAGCAAATTCCTTGCTTGTGCATACTGTCAATGTCCATAGCATTTGGGTCACGTCTATGAGTTAGGGTAGTTGTTGGCATAAAGAGAGGTTATTTATTCTTTTCCTCTTTCTTGATTACTTGTTTTTCTGATTATTTGTTTCTACTCCCAAATTCTATATTTACTTCTCATCTTGCTCTCTCATAATCCAATGCCATTTTATACCAACTTTCCAGTGAGTTTGAATTCTTCAGTTGTCCAAGTTCTACTAATTTTTGAGCTAAACCTAAATATAGTCTCTTCTTGAAGATTCTAACTAATGCCACCTCATTATAGCCTGTTAGCTCCTTCCAGGTACAGAAGTCACTCCAATAGTCTTCAACTATTCTAGACCCTTGGCAAAGTTGATGAATCTTCTCAATAGCATAAGTCTGGGTTTCAGTAGAGATAAAGAATATTTCCATAGCTTGAGTCATGTTATTCCAGGAGTTGAATAAAAATTTGTGGGTCAATTCAACTTCTTTGTCATCTTCTATCTCTAATTCTCTTCACTCCTTTTGAAAAGGGACAAATTTGGCAATCTTTTCATCAGTCTATTATTGAGCATGATTGTCTTTTCTCTTTTTTATTTTTTCTAAAGCAATCTCAATTTGTTCCCAATTACTGGAAATGTTGTTGCTTTGGAAATACATTGTTATGTACCTATGCCATGCATTAACTGTTTCAGAATCTCCTTCATAATCATCAGGTTCTTTCATTCTTCTCTTTCCTTTGTTTTTGTTTAGTTCCTTTCCTGCCAATCTGAAGAAGGATTGGATATTTTGAAGATGCTCATTCTTTTCAGTCTGATCAATATTGTTCTAGGTCTGCAGCATTGATTGTCCAAAGAAAAGCACAAAGACGGTAATGAGAAATGAGATAATAATTCTGTATGGGATCATAGTAACAGTAGGGGTGTTCTCTTAAAGTACCATAGAGTGTTGTTATGAAGAATGATGAAAAACTTCAGTCTCATGTTACGATCCTACATTCCCAGTGTTTGAGAGTAAAGATTATGCATGCAGAACGAGACTGAAGTTAAGATAATCTATCTACTATACAGGTTCTTATATTGTTACAATATAATCTATAAGTCAATACCACTACTGCAGTTTCAAGTTGTGGCTATGTTTTGAGCAGTCAGCAGAACAGCATATAGTAGTGGAACTCATTACATATTGACTCATCATTTTCTAAGTTAAGTTTTTTTTCCTATGTAACTTTCACCATGTTTTGTATTTTCCTATCAGAGCTGACTCCTAGGGCCTACTAGGAGTGGGGCATACCCCCAGGATAGGAATAAGGGTAAGGTAAAGTAACTTAGTCATGATAACTTACAATCACTCTCCAAGTTAACAAGAAGAACTCAATGAGCTCTTGTTTTTTACAATATAAGCTTAGCAGTCACTTGAATTGATGACTGAGATGGTATTGGAATGATGAACATGTTTATAAGAAATAATAACCATGCCTAGTATAGTACTTTGCTACTATGGCACAATTGTGGGATAAGAATGAAAGATGGTATGTACTTACAATGATGATGACTGTGAAGATACTCTACTGCAATGGTTCACTTCAACACTCTCTCTGGACTGATACATTCTCCTTCTTGCTTGGTATTAGGTCCAGGGAAGAAGCCAGTCACCATATAGTATTGAGAGTATGTAGTTTTATAAATAAATCAGCAAGGTTATTGACTAACAGAATATACTTGAACATTACTAAAAGATACAAAAACTGGGGAAAAACTTTAGTGCTGGTAGTCTACTAGAATTATTCATATTGGAACATACCTCAGATGTCACTCAAATAGTAAACAACTTAGGGGACATCATATATCAGTCACCAGACAATCAGGTCTGTAATGCATTCACCTTGTGCTCTTATGATGAGGTATGATGACTATATACACAATATGTTTACTTCACACTTATATGACATAGTGTAATAAGAAGATAATACAATGCATCAAGGAGGGCATAGAGATAGATATAGTATATATAGTAATAAGTAGGATAATGAGGACTCTAACCTTGTTCTGGTTAAATACATCACTTTCTTAACTTAAACACTAGGTTTAGAGGGAGATTGTAACATAAGAACAAGTTTACTAATACATACTCAACTCTACCAAATATAATTTCACTTGCTGTCATCATCGCATTCTTAACAACCATCATAACTCTTTTCTCCAATTCCCTATCTGATGCTTGGAAGGATCTAAGAAGTGAAACCAAGGACACCCATACAACTAGCATACAGAACTTTGTAGAGAAAGTCAAGAAGAACTTCTTTAACAAACCTACCCAATGAAAAATAAAAGAACCTAACAATTTCAAAGGAAACCCAGACAAAGTGAGGGCTTAGTATAGAAGAATGACATTATTTTTCCAAAGCAACAACATCCTGAAAGAATGGAAAAGGATTAAGATAGCTTTAGAGAAGATAAAGGGAGGAAAAGAAAATTGGGCCCAACAATAGGTAGATATGCAGATCAGGAAATTTCTACTCTTTCAAAAGGAGTGGAAAGAGACCAACAAAGCAAGAGAACTGACTACTCAAAGACTTTTGGTCAGAGTTCATCACTTGGAAGGAACTATAGATATAACAAAGTAGCTTTGGTAAGCTTATTCAAAAAAGGAATTCATCTGGAATTAGCACAAAAACTGGTCAAGATTGGTCAATTAAGAAATTTGCATTCATTAGAGGATTAGTATGAAAAGATACTGAACTTTGAGAGGTCAAGAAGAGAAGCAATTGAAGAATTTGGAGGAAGGAAAAGCATAAAGAATTCAGGAGATGTGAGAAAGAAACTAGTTTTGGACATTCTGAGATGAGATCCCAATGCAATGGAAGTAGACAAATGCAAAGAGACAAGGAGGTGTTACAACTGTGGAGAAATGGGTTATCTTGCTACAAGGTGCTCTAAACCAAGAAAAAAGTAAAGATTGTAGAGAAAGCTAGAGAGGATTTTTCCTAGGGTAGGAAGTAAGTATCAGCTCACCTACTCTTATAGATTCAAAATTTTGATTACCCAATGAGTCAATGAAAGATTTTTTGAATTACTTTGGTACAAGATAATACAAGTCAAATAGGGGCCACTCAGTAAAATGGATAGCTAAATGATTTGATAAAGCAACAAAGAGAAAGCAATAGGAATACTAAAGGTCTGGGCTCACAGTTCAAAGACAAAAGAATGTACAAAAGAAAAGCTACAGGAACTAAACAGAATAACAAATGATCAAGTTCTAACAGCCCTAAAGGAACCCTTAATACTCAGAAAAATGGGAAATAAGCAGCTGAATATTCAAGTTAAATTATCAACAACAGACACTTATAGAATATTCTGCAAATATGCATTGGTTAACTCAGAAAGCTCAAGCTCTTATATAAGCCAAAAGTTTGTGAAAAAAAATAATATCAACATTTACAAGCTATTGTTCCCAATTATCTACTACAACATTGACAGCTTAGCAAATAGAGATAGAAGCATCATAGAAGTTATTAAAATAAACATGACTATTAGTGATCATCAAAAATTAATCTAACTATCAGTAATGAATCTTAGGAATCACGATCTGTTCCTAGGATACAATTGGTTACAAAAACACAATCTGTCTATTGACTGGAAAGATTCTTCAATAAGCCTACATAATTGTCAACAGTAGTATAGGAAAATATATATACCTAAAGAACCAAAAGAAGATATAATAGAAGAAAAAATAAAAGAAAATACAATAGAGAAGGGAGAAAAGATATTATTTGTTAACTTGGAGGAAGAAGCATAGAGGAGAGAAGAGTTTAATATCAGAAGTAAAAGTAAGAGCATAGAAGAAATGGAAGGAGATATACCTGAGGAATACAAGAACTTCAACAATCAAGTTTTCAATAAGGCTATGTTCAAAAAATTACCAAACCAATTCAAATAGAACCACATCTTTGAATTGATACCCAACATAACATTGAAGAACTGTAAAGTATACCTGTTAAACATCAAAGAGCAGGAAGAACTCAACAAATTCCTCAAAGAATATCTAAAGTCAGGAAGGATCAAACCCTTTAAATCATCCTGTGTAGCTTCTTTCTTTTTCATAAAAAAAAAAGGATGGTTTACTACAACTAGTACAAGACTATTGATAACTTAACAAAGCAACAATAAAGAACAAATACTCTCTACTATTGATCCAAAAACTAATTAATAAAGTGCAAGGAGCCTGATACTTTACTATACTTGATATTTGATGGGAGTATAATAATGTGAGGATAAGAGAGGAAAACGAGTAAAAAGCAGCTTTTCAAACCAACTGAGGCTTGTTTGAACCTCTGGTTATATACTTTGGCATATGCAACTCATCCACAACTTTTCAACTCATGATAAATACACTATTTTGTGAACTAATCATGACAGAAAAGATTGTGATTTACATGGGTGACATCCTAATCTTTACTTAAACAACAAACAAGCACAAAAGTATAGTAAAGCAAGTCCTACAAATATTGGCCAATAACAAATTATTGCTTCATCCCAAAAAATGTAAATTCCATCAAACCAAGATCAAATACCTCAGAGTTATTCTATCACAAGATAGCATAAAAGCCAATCCTACCAAAATAAAGAAAGTAGCCTAGTGACTAGAACCTTAAGATAAGAGAAAAGTATGACAATTTTTAGGGTTTTATAACTTCTACTATAGATTCATTCCTGGATTTGCATGAGTCACCAAACCATTGACAAAGTTGACAAGAAAAAAAGAGTAAAGATAGCAAGAAGAGGAGAAAAGTGCCTTTGACAAGCTTAAAAATAAGATAATGAATTCTCCTATGCTGGCAATTCCCTATCCCAAACAAAAAATACAACTAGAAACTGATGCCTCAGGATATGCAATAGGAGGAGTATTGTCTCAACAACAAGAAAATGACTCTTAGGGGCCTATTGCTTATCTGTCTAAAGCAATAAACAAGACAAAAAGGAACTATGAGATTTATGACCAAGAGTTGTTAATAATCATGGAAGGACTCAAACAATAGTAACAGTATCTCATAGGAAGCAATCAGTTTGAAATATGGACTAATCACAAAAATCTAGGGTATTTCAAGAAACTACAAGAACTTAATTGCTGTCAAGCCCAATAGATAACAAAACTACAAGAGTATAACTTCCAGCTAATACACAAACCTAGCAACTCTCAGAAAAAAGTAGATGTATTGTAAGAAAGCTAAACTCCAAGCCAGAATAAAGCCAACTGCTCTTTGTTTAGCAATTGACAAAGAGAACTCAATAAAGTCCCTATTAGATTTTTTATACTACTTATACAACTACTACATGGTCTGTGCACTATCTTCCCACACCTATCATGTGACACCATGTGATGTGATGCTGTGACTTCTTGTTATGTGACTATGATACTTTCCTATACTCCCTTCTGTGTAGTAAGTCCAAGATAAAAAGAAATGTAAATAATGACTTAGCCATTTTGCCAAGTCATGACATGTATTATCTCAGAGACCAGACCATACCTAGGGAAGAAATGACAACAAAAATCAGATGTTACTGAAAAAAGAGTGGTTCAGAAGTCTTATAACTCAAGAAGAAGAGTTTTAGAAAGAAATAGAAGAAGCAAAGGAATTTACAGAAAAAGAAGTATGAGAAGTGATAAAACAATAGGAAGAAGATTGGAAATAAGAAAAAAAGATAATACTATAGAGAAAAAAATTTTACATTCCAGATTCAGCTATGCTCCAAGAAGAAGTTGTCACAAGACACCATGACTCCAAACTAGCTGAACATCCAGAATATACCAAAACATACAAATTAATAACAAGAAATTATTGGTGGCCTTAGATATTAGAAGATATCAAATAATACATGGCAGAATATAAAAAGTGTCAAGCAAACAAACCAAACTGACAACCCAAGAAAAACCATCTTCACTTTAATGAGATACCACAAAATCCTTGGAAAGTCATTAGTATTGATTTAATAAAGCCACTACTGGAGTCAGCAATATATGATAGTATACTGATAATAATAGATTGGTTCTTCAAAATAGCTTGCTATATACTAATCAACATGAATATTACCATCCAAGAGATAGCCAAAGTATCATAGGATTGAGTTTTTAAGGATGTGGGAGTTCCCTGGGAGGTCATTAGTAATTAAGGACCATAATTTGTATTAAGATTCATAAAGGAACTATGTTCATAACTGAGAAAAAAAACCATTTGCTACCTATTATCCCCAGACCAATGGCCAAACAAAAAGGGTCAATCAAGAACTCAAACAATGCCTATGACTATACTACAATTACAGACAAAACAATTGGGCAGAATAGTTATCAATTGCTAAGTTCTCTTATAACAATCAGATTTACTCTAGTACAGGACAATCACCCTTCTTAATCAACCTAGGACATTATCCAAACACAGGACAAGATATAAGTAGAACTACAGAAGACTTTCCAGGAATAGAACAATTTCTCAAAACAATTAAGGAGACCAAAGTTGAAGTAGAAACTGCATTGAAGAAAACAAATAAAAAAATAAAGAAGAAATAGAATGTTAAGAAAAAAAATGAAATCAAACAATTGAGTAGAGACTTAGTGTAGGTAGATATAGCACATTATAGCACTGATCAACCCTCAAAGAAATTATCTGCCAAATATCTAGGGCCATTCCCATAATACAAAAAGTCAACAAGATGGCATACAAACTCAAGATTCTGTTCACTTGGAAATCTATTTATCCTATTATCAACAAATCATATCTTATATCTTATGTTACTCCTATGTTTGAGCAACAGTCACAGAGATCTAACAACAGAATTACTACTCCCATGGACTAGACAAACATATAAGAAGTTGAAGAGATACTAGATTCTAAATGAAGAGGGAATAAGCTGCAATACCTTATTAAGTAGAAAGGACAACTACTTGAAGAAAGAACTTTGGAATACAAGAACAAAGTAGTCAAGGGAGCCCTAAGATCATATAAAGAGTTTTACCAAAAACACCTAGATATACCCAAAGTTCCTACTATTCGACTACCTACAAAAACTTACACTGATATTGCAAGAACATAATCTTGGAAGAGAAGTAATGTAATACATTTACCTTATGCTCCTATAATAAGATATAATGATTATACATATAACACATTTACTTTATACTTATATGACATAGTATAACAAGAGGATAACATAATGCATTGAGGAAAGCATAGAGATAGATATAATATATATAGTAATAAGTAGAATAGTAAGGATTCTAACCTTGTTCTAGTTAAATATATCACTTTCTTAACTCAAACACCAGGTTTAGAGAAAGATTATAACAAAATCTCTACTATTTCAAAATCCAGGAAAAGCTTTATCATCTCACTGGTACTCTTCTATCTCATGGTGATTATTCTCCTACCTATGTGCAAATCTACATCCTTGATACAGCAGAGCAGCTCAATGTTAGGAGACTTAATAACAGGAATCTTGATCCTGTGGTAATGGATATTAAATTAAATTAATTATCTAGTATGTATACTGCACTGGATATGGGAGTGATGCCTGCTGATTAATTGTACCTAAGCATTCCCACACCCTCTCTTGCCATTCAAAAACCTCTACAAAATTCAAATAAAATCGAATAAAATCAGGAGAATTTGGAGGAAATTGATGAATGACTTTCTGTTTTCTCTTCTTATTTTAACAAATTTCAACAATATATTCTATTATCACAACCCTCCTCTTTTCATAATTCAACACAAATGGATGTGTGGGAGGGACAT
>Ga0153961_1000300_pt1 | contig 13889 bp, 11 predicted proteins | sample TSFL045MetaG_FD_104748 | JGI IMG/M metagenome (GOLD analysis project Ga0153961, IMG submission 104748) | Attine ant fungus gardens microbial communities from Florida, USA - TSFL045 MetaG | ecosystem: Host-associated > Fungi > Mycelium > Unclassified | place: USA: Florida, Withalacochee...
AGCCTCTGCATTTAATTGGGCGCCGCTGCCGGTGGCAATTCCTGTTGTAGTAGTGGCAGCATTTTTGTTGCTGCGTCTTAGTGAAAACAGCAAAATTAAGGGTGATTCGGCAATCGCCCTGATTTCCAGCAGCGCTTTGGCAATAGGCGTTACCATTGCTACTATGCAAAATGGTATGAATACAGATATAAGCAATTATTTATTCGGCAGTATTGTAGCAACCTCTGATTTTGACGCTGCTTTAAGCGTGTGCCTATCCGCTGTAGTTATAGTAATGTTTGTGGTATTCTATCATAGAATTTTTGCCGTCACCTTTGACGAAAGCTTTTCAAAAGCAACCGGCACAAATGCAGGCTTTTACAATGTAATTATAGCCATTCTAACTGCATTAACGGTGGTTCTGGGAATGCGAATAATGGGTACATTGCTAATATCAAGCCTGATTATTTTCCCTGCACTTACAGCTATGCAAACCTGTAAAACATTTAAAAGCGTTATTTTAACCTCTGCTGTATTGTCGGTGGTGTGCTTTTTTGTGGGAATTTCTGTTTCGTATATGTATGGCACACCAACCGGTGCAAGTATTGTTATAGTCAATATTGTTGCATTTATTATTTTTGCACTTGCAAAGCGAGTAAAGGGATAGTGCGAGGTTAAAAATCTTACTCTGATTTTAGAAAGTAATTGTAATAATACCTGCTATTCTCAGTGCGTGCTAAAATTTGGTTACCTGATTGATAACCTGTTTTGTGAAAAATACTTAAAATTTCTTTAAAAAATTGTGCTAAAATCCATACTGTGGGATTTGTCTAATTAAATGTTTTATGGTATAATGGCAACTATGGAGGTGTAATAATGGCAAAAGCTAAACGTCAGTCCGGTATAGAGCTTTTAAGAATTATTGCTATGCTTCAGATTATTTATCTTCATGTATATCAGTATGGACAGTTAGGTAAAACGGCAAATGCCTGTGGTGACATTGACGGTTTTGTTGTAAACTTTGTTTGGTCTTTGAGTAGGGCTCCTGTTGATGTTTTCATTATGATAAGCGGTTATTTTATGGTAACCTCCAATTTTGACATAAAAAAGACGTTAAAGCGCGGCGGTAATGTTTATGGTGCAATGTATTTTTATTCTGTAATAATTGCAGTAATTTTCCTTTTATTTAATCCGTCAAAACTAAGTGCTGTAGCTGTTGTAAGTGCAGTTATGCCGTTTTTTTCAAAAACATGGTACTTTTTATGCAATTACCTTATAATACTGCTACTTAGCCCTTTTATTAATAAAATGCTTGTTTCGCTTACCAAGAAGCAGTATCTTTATTTTATGGGCATCATTTTTGTGGTAATGGGAGTGTGGTCAACTCTTTCTGAGATTGACGGACTCAGCGAGATTTTTGATGTAACTAAGGTTGTAGACCCGTATTTCGGCAAAAGCTTAGGTGGCTTTTTGCTGATGTATATTATGGGTGGATACTTGAGGTTGTATGTAAAGGGCAAAAAAGAAAAAAGTGGTGTAAAGCCCGTTTACATTATTGTGTTTTTTGCATTGTGTGTGCTTGACCTAGGGCTGTATTATTTGTTTCCGCAATATAAGCATGTGTTTGGTATGTTTAACAACCCTATTGTGCTTTTTGAAGGTGCTATGCTGGTGCTTTTCTTTAGAGATTTTACATTTAGCTCAAAATGGGTAAACACTATAGCGGGCACCACTCTTGGCATATATGCCATTCATGAAAATCCTTATGTGCGCAGTTGGTTATGGGGAATTCTAAACTTTAGTAACGAGCATTTGTATGACACTATAATCTATTTGCCTTTGGCTCTTCTTGCGTGTGCATGCGTTTTTGCTGTGTGCAGTACCATAGAACTTGGCAGGCTTAAACTTTTCGGCTTTATAGGTAAGCTGTTTTCTGGTCAAGAAAAATAAAAAATATATAATGAGCACCTACGACATAGAGTAGGATATTAAATGGTATGATATGAAATTGAAATCACAATCACAATAAAATAATATCGCATAGCTATTGCTTGCACATTTTTATTTATATATGCGTATATTTTATAAAACACATCAATTAGTAAACATTCCGACAATATTCCTGCGTTGTAGGTGTTTTACTATTATAAAGGGTGTTTATTATATTTATTGTCAACGGAAAGAGAGGGGAGAGATTAGCTTATAATCTCGATTTTTATGACAGGAGAAATATTAGAAGTAAAAAACGATAAGACACTACAGGAAAGCTATGAAACTATTGGCGAGTATTACAACTCTCAAGAGATTTATCCTCTTTATGATGGTAACGACCTGGGTGCTAACTACACACCAAAGCAAACAGTTTTTAAGGTGTGGGCACCAAGTGCCAGCATAGTTTCTTTAAACCTGTACAAGACCGGCTCGGACGTTGAGCAGGGAGCGGGTAGAATTTTAACTACACAAATGAAGAAAAACCCGGACAACGGTGTGTGGAGTGTGGCTGTTTGAAGTGACCTTAAGGGAATTTACTACACCTATACTGTATTAGTAAACGGAGAGGCAAGGGAAACGCAGGACGTTTATTCCTATGCGGTGGGAGTAAATGGCAACCGTTCAATGGTAGTGGATTTAAAATCAACCGACCCTGAGGGCTGGAGAGATGACAAGCACGTGCTGCTTAAAAAGCCGACAGATGCCGTTATTTGGGAAGTTCACGTGCGTGACTTTTCAATCAGCCGTACATCCGGTGTTAATGCTGAACACAGAGGTAAATATCTGGCATTTACACAGCGTGGTACAAGTGTTAACAGGAAAAAGGAGTATTCTACCTGTGTTGAATATTTAGTTGAACAGGGTATTAACTATGTTCAGTTAAATCCTGTATTTGACTTTGGCTCAGTAAACGAAGCTATGCATACCTCACAGTATAATTGGGGATATGACCCCGTAAACTTTAATGTACCCGAAGGTTCTTATTCTACCAATGCAGCCAGAGGAGAGGTAAGAATTAATGAATTTAAACAGATGGTGCAAGCTCTTCATGACAGGGGCATTGGCGTCATTATGGATGTAGTTTATAATCATGTTTATTCAGCCGGTGACAGCTGTTTTGAAAAAACCGTTCCGGGTTACTACTTTAGAATGTACTCGCAGTACCAGTTTTTTAATAGCAGTGGATGTGGTAATGTTACCGCCTCAGATAAGGCAATGTTCAGGAAATATATGATAGATTCAGTTACCTATTGGGCAAGGGAGTATCATATTGACGGATTCCGCTTTGACCTTATGGGCTGCCATGACTATATTACAATGAATAAAATTCGTGAGGCGCTTGATAAAATTGACCCCAGAATTTTAATGTACGGTGAGCCTTGGATGGCTGACTGGATGGGCAACGGTATCGACGGTAACTATGCCTGTATTGCGCAAAATGCATTTAAATTGGAGCCACGTGTTGGTATGTTTAGTGACAAAATAAGGAATGCACTAAAGGGCAACACTGACGATGAGTCTATTGGCTATATTCAGGGTGCAACCAACGTGAACAACGAGATTAAATCCGGTATGATGGGTGGTGCTTGTGACACCTTTGGCAGGTGGTCCAGATTACCTATTCAGTGCATAACCTATAATTCTGCACATGATAATTTAACGTTATGGGACAAAATTTTAAAGTCTAACGGTAATAATGACTATAACGGTCATAATGCTATTTTATTGGCACAAAATAAGCTGTCTGCTGTTATTGTGCTGACATCACAGGGGGTTCCTTTTTGTTTAGCAGGCGAAGAATTTGCGAGAACAAAATATGGCGACCACAACAGCTATAAGTCGGCAGACGGTGTAAATAAAATTGACTGGACGCGGGTTATCAGGTATAACAATTTGGTGCATTATTACAGGGGACTAATGGATATTCGTGCATCGTATACACCTTTCAGAGAAGGCGATGAGGAATCAATAAAAACCACTTACTTTGTAGAAAACGGCAGTGCCATTGGCTATACTATTCAGAACACTACAAAAAATTCAGAAAATGAGTGGGGTACAGTGGCTGTTCTTGTAAATAACAGCGCAAGCCCGAAGGCACTTGAGCTTAAGGTTAATGGCGGAGATGTGCCCGGTACCTGGGCAGTAGTGGTAAACAGTGACAAGGCAGGCTTAGAAAGACTGGGTACAATACATGGTAATATGGTGAATGTTCCGCCAAGAAGTGCATTAGTGCTAGTTGATGATGAAACCTTTGGCAGATTAAAAAACAAAGAAAAGAATTACAGAACAGTTGTTGTTAAGCATATTAATAAGGAAACAGGTGAGTCTGTAAGGAATATTGCCTCTCATTATATTAAGGGTACTACCTATAGAACCTATCCTTGTGGAAGTATTTTGTTCGACTATACATTAGTTGGCTCAGAGGGTGAGTTGAATGGTATAGTTGGCGACGAAGATGTAGAGGTTAAGTATTTTTACCAAAAGGATTCACGTGAGAGCTTTACGCTTGAAAGACGTCAATTGACCGATGACGGCACACCTGTTACGGCGACTGTTACAAGGAAAATTAAAAAAGGTGATAAATATGCAGTAATGCCAATGGCTGTACAGGGTTACGAGCTGGATACTGACAGACTGCCCAGAGCTATTGGTACCATTACCGGTGATACTACGGTTACCTATATTGACAAGCTTGTTCCTGCAAAGCCGCTTAAGGTTCATTACTATAACCACAATAATTGGATGGCACCACACGTTTATATTTATGACGACCGCGGTGGTTCTGCCAGGGTTCTTTCAGAACAGTGGCCTGGTACGCTTATGAAAGCTGAAGGAAACGAAGGCTGGTGGGGATTTGGTGACATCGACATTGACGAGGCACAGGTGATATTTAGTGATGGTATTTTTGGTCAAGACCCCGGTGCAAATCACCCCGGCTATAGTGTTTCAGGTGAGGTTTGGATAAAGGATCAAAAGGTTTTCTTTGATTCAAAGGTAGTGGTAAGCCACGTTGACGTAAACGGCAATAAGCTTGTAGATGATGTTGTTATTGAAGGTAAGAATAAGTGCAGTGATGATACCTACACTGCTATGCCTATTAAAGAGTTAGGCAGAGTTTTGAATAGCATTGGTGAGGTTTTTGGTATGTGGAGCACAACAGTGGAAAATGTTGTTTTTATTTACGAAACCACAAAATCTGATAAGCCATCTAAGTAAACTATTTAAAAAGTTGAGAAGCTGCCGCAAATGATAAAAATTTGCGGCAGTTTAGAATTTCTAAGTTGTAGTATTAGTATTAAATTTTCTGCGTTTTGTCGTCAGGGTTTATTTTACTATATAATATTTAATCAGCTGTTGAGAGCAAGGTTTATATTGACAAAATTTAGCTTTAATATATAATAAAAGTGCATTAAAATTACGGGGAGGCTTGTTGTATGAACAGATATGTTATTGTTGCATAGCATTGGCTGTGCAATTTAATACATTGTTATAGCTGTGCTATTCCTAGGAATAAATTTATTCAGGAGGAAAACAGTGAGCTATATAAACGCAGACGAAGTTCTGCCAAAGGAAATGATAGAGTTAATACAGCAGTATGTTGATGGGGAGAATATATATATTCCAAAAAAGTCAGGAAATCGTACTAAGTGGGGAACCAGAACTTTTGCAAGGCAGGAGCTTAGTTCAAGAAATAACTGCATATATAATGATTATTGCAGTGGTATGCTTGTTTCAGATTTATCTGAGAAATATTTCCTTTCCGTAAAAAGCATACAAAGAATAATTTATGATAAACGTAAACAGCTTGAGCAATCACCTTAGTTGGGGCTTGCTCAAGTTTTTTTATAATAATTTGCGGGGTTGATAATCAATTTACCAGCCATTACAATTATCAGTATAATAAAGAAAGGAAAGTTGCTATGAAATTAATTAAGAATTACAGGACAGACGATGTCCTAAGGAGAAGCTTTAATGAGCTTGCCGTTAATATGTTTGGCATAAATTTTGAAGACTGGTATCAAAATGGATTTTGGAATGATAAATATATTCCATACGCGATTGTATTTAATAATCAGGTTTTAGCTAACGTATCCGTTAATATAATGGATATAAAAACCAACTGCAAAGTAAATCATTACGTTCAGCTTGGTACAGTAATGACTAAGGAAGAGTATCGTAACAAGGGGTTTATTCGCCAACTTATGTATGAAATCGAAAATGATTTTGCAGACTTTGACGGTATGTACCTTTTTGCCAATGATGCAGTGGTAGATTTTTATCCCAAGTTTGGCTTTACTGCGGTAAAGGAATATCAGTATTCAAAGGCTGTTAAAATTGAAAATTCAGCTACAATAAAATACACTCCAATGCATTCCAAGAAGCAGTGGAGTCAGCTGGTAAAGGCTATAAATAACAGCAGCTTTAGAGGTCAATTTGATATGATTAACAACAGCGATTTAATTATGTTTTACATTTCAAGCTTTATGCAGGACAGTGTCTATTATAATGAAAAACTGAGTGCCTATGTTGTTGCTGATATTGAAGACAGAAGATTGTTTATTCACAATATTTTTGCTGATGGTCAGGTGGAGCTTGATGAAATAATTAAAAGCTTTGGCTGTGACATTGAAAAGGTGACTCTTGGATTTACTCCGCTTGATACAGAAGGCTTTGAATGTTTGGAAATCAACGAGGACGACACAACCACATTTGTTAAGGGATTTAATTTTAATAAGAAGGTTATGTTCCCAACATTATCACACGCTTAAGACCGTATTTATATGTAGGAAGTTATGGAAAAAAGGAGCTGTCGCAAATCAAAGATTTAGCAGCGGCTCCATTTTTCTGAGTTGGTTTGACTAATATTAAATTCAAATTGAACGAATGTTAAAAAATTGTTAAAAAACGCAAAGCAAATCAGTAGCTTATTGCGACAGCTACTTTTTATGCATAAAATTTCTATTATTGATGGTTATTGTTAGGGCTTCCCTGAATATTGCTGTTTGCAGAAGCACCACTGTTGATTACATCATTATTATGCACAGGAGCATTATTGTAGCTGTTTGCACCATTATTTGCATTATTATTTACAGGAGCATTACTGTAGCCGTTTGCACCATTATTTGCAGGGGCATTATTATTTACAGGAGCATTATTGTAGCCGCTGGCACCATTGTCCACAGGGACATTGCCGTAATTGTTCATATTGTTATTCATAGGGGCGTTTGTATAGTTATTTACAGGTGCAGAATCTGCAACAGTTTTAATAATTCTTATTTTACCAATTACAGGAAGCTCATTTGCTCTGCCTTTTACGGCGTTATAAATACCAAGAATCAATAATCCCAACGGCAACAAGGAGCATACTAAGCTCAGCAGGATATTCAAAATAATACCTAAAATAGGAATAAATCCAAAAATAACTGATAATATTATATCTGTAATGCTGAGTGCAATAGAAAACAGGAAGAAAATCAATCCCTGATTAGCGTGAAAACGTGCGTATCTGGAATTTTTGCATGCTAACAGCGGTATAAGAAATAAAATCCCCAAATAAGCAAAAAGACAAATGGTTTTATTATCTGCAATATCCTGCGGACTAATAGGGTCTTTTGCAACAGGGGTGTTTATGACAAAATTCTTTATCTTGTCAACAAAACCCTGAGCATTCCCATTTTGCTGGTATTGGTTGTAACTTTGCTGACCATTTGGCTGCTGATACTGGTTGTAGTTTTGCTGACCATTTGGCTGCTGGTACTGGTTGTAGTTCTGCTGACCATTTGTCTGCTGATATTGGTTGTAACTTTGCTGACCATTTGGTTGCTGATATTGGTTGTAACTTTGCTGACCATTTGGTTGCTGATATTGGTTGTAGTTCTGCTGACCGTTCGGCTGCTGATATTGGTTAAAATTTTGCTGACCATTCGGTTGGTTGTTCTGATTATTATTCATAGTAATACCCCTTTCAATAGATAAAATATACTAGTCAGGCTATTCACTGAAAACATAAGCAATGAATATCCCATACACCTGCTTGGAGTATATCATATAACAAGGTGAAAGTCAATAAGCTTACTGTTCGAAAGGCACACAAAAGGGCGGTTAAACTGAACCGCCCTTTTAAAACAATCATTATGTACTTAAATAATTATTTTATAATCTTAATTTTACCAATAATAGGAAGTTCCTTAGCTTTACCTGTAATTGAGTTAACAATACCCATAATTACCAAAACAAGTACAATAATTTCAAGAACAAAAAGTAAGATTGCACCAATAATAGGAATAAAAGCTAAAATTATACCAACAATGTTTACAACTATTTCAGCCAAAAACAAAACAAGTCCTTGGTTAGCATGAAAACGTGCATATTTTGAATCTTTAGCTGCCAGTAATGGAATTAAGAACAAAATACCAAGATATGAAAAAAGACTGATAACCTTGTTGCTCTCAATATCCTGTGGATCCATCTGTGTTGTTTCATCAACAACATTGTTTACAAAGTTGTTTGGAGTTTGATTGTTGTTCATGTTCGTACCTCTTTCTTTAAAATAAAATTATGTAAAATACCATTAAGAAATTTTATAAAATTAATTCCTTAATAATATTTTCTGCCGCTACAGCATCAGCTTTACCTTTGCTGTTTTTCATTACATAACCTACAATTGCTTTAATAGCCTTTACCTTGCCGTTCTTATAATCCGCAACAGCATTAGGGTTAGCAGCTACAGCCTCCTGACAAAGCTTTTTGGTAGCACCTTCGTCAAGACCTCCCATATCACTTTCAGAAATAAGCTCTCCTACTATTTTACCAGTTTTCAACATTTTGTCAAGTGTTGATTTCGCTAAATTCATTTTTATTTTTTTATCATCCAACAATTTAATAAGCTCTTTTAAGCTTTCAGCTGATACTAAAATGTTAAAATCTTCTTTTGCTGATTCATTTTCAATAGTTCTGAAAATTTGTCCGATAATAAAATTCGCAGCTGTTCTTGGGTTAGCCGTATCCCAGCTTGCCTGCTCAAAATATTCAGCAACCTTTTTGTACTTTACAAGCAGTTGTGCATCAGCTTCCGGAATTCCCAACTCGTCAATATATCTTTTCAGCTTTTCGTCAGGCAGCTCAGGTATAGTTTTTTCAAGCTCTTCAACCTCTTGGTCAGTTACATTTATTGTAACAAGGTCAGGGTCACGAAAGTAGCGGTAGTCGTTTGCATCCTCTTTACCACGCATACTTGAGGTTGTGTTGGTAACATCGTCATAACGCAGAGTTTCCTGCTGAACCTTACCGCCACTTTCAATAACATCTATTTGTCTTTCAGTTTCATACTCAATAGCTTTTGCCATAAAAGTAATTGAGTTCATATTTTTTATTTCAGTTCTTGTGCCGAATTCCTCTTGTCCCTGCGGGCGCACAGAGATATTAACATCACATCTCATTGAGCCTTCCTGCATCTTACAGTCTGACACACCCACATATCTCATAATAAGCTGTAGCTTTTCAACATATTCCTTAACCTCGTCAACCGACCTGAAATCAGGCTCAGTAACAATTTCAATAAGAGGTACGCCGCCACGGTTGTAATCAACATATGTGTCACCCTTTTGGTGAATAAGCTTACCGGCATCCTCCTCTATGTGGATACGATTAAGTCTAATTTTTCTTCCATTACTAAGCTCAATATAACCGTTTTTGCACAAAGGTCTGTCATATTGTGAAATCTGGTAAGCCTTCGAAAGATCCGGATAGCAATAGTTTTTTCTGTCCATTTTGGAAATTCTTGAAATTTCACAGTTTGTAGCCAATCCGGCTCTGATAGCATAGCGTACAACCTCTTTGTTTAGCTTTGGCAATGTACCCGGTAAGCCAATGCAAATAGGGCAGCAATGAGTGTTAGGGTCGCCGCCGAATTCAGTAGTACAGCTACAGAAAATTTTAGTTTTTGTACTTAACTCAACGTGAGTTTCCAGTCCTGCAACAAGCTCGTATTTCATAGCTGAACCCCCATTTCTGCACTTTTAAACATTGTAGAATGTGTAGCATTTTCATACTGCCACGCAGCGTTTAGTATAGTAGCCTCGTGGAATGTATTACCAATAAGCTGCATACCAATAGGCATACCTTTAGCATTAAAGCCGCAAGGAACTGAAACAGCAGGTAATCCGGCAATGTTTATAGGAACGGTGCAAATATCTGTAAGGTATGTTTCAATAGGGTCGCTTACAGCCTTGCCTACCTCAAAAGCAGTCATAGGAACTGTAGGCGCTAATATAACATCTACCTTTTCAAAGGCATTTTTAAATTCTTTAACTATTGTGCCACGAAGATTCTGAGCTTTTTTGTAATAAGCATCATAGTAGCCTGCACTCAGCACATATGTGCCAAGCATAATTCTCCTTTTTACCTCGCTGCCAAAGCCCTCGCTTCTGGTTTTACAAATCATATCATTTACATCATTATATGTTGGAGTTTTATAGCCGTATCTGATACCGTCATATCTGCCAAGGTTAGAGGATGCCTCAGCACAGGCTAAAATGTAGTAAACCGGCAAGGCATACTTTAATGCAGGCAGGTCAAAGTAAACAATTTCTGCTCCCAGGCTTTCGTAAACCTTGCAGGCGTTAATGATAGCTTCCTTAACATCGTCACGAATACCCTCAAGATATTCCTTGGCAATGCCTATCTTCATACCATTAATGTCATTTTTCAAGGTATCGCAGGTATTAATACCTTTGTTGCCTTGTGAGGTTGAGTCCATAACATCATATTTTGCAATAGCGTCATAAACAATAGCTGAATCCTCAACTGTAGTTGTTATAGGACCAATCTGGTCAAGGCTGGAGGCATAGGCAATTAAGCCGTACCTCGATACGCTGCCGTATGTAGGCTTTAAACCCACAATACCGCAAAATCTGGCAGGCTGTCTTATGGAGCCGCCGGTGTCTGAACCTAAGCCGTAAACAGCAATATTGCCTCCAACTGCAGAAGCAACACCGCCTGATGAACCGCCGGCAACATGGTTGATGTTATGCGGATTTTTGGCGCCGCCAAAAACTGATGTTTCACAAGAGGAGCCCATTGCAAATTCGTCCATATTTGTTTTACCTAGTAGTACAGCGTTCTCTTTTTGCAGCAGGCTCCATACTGTAGCATCATATATCGGCTTATAGCCCTGCAAAATTTTTGAACAGCAGGTTGTTTCAACGCCGTTGGTAGAAATATTATCCTTTAATGTCATTGGAACGCCTGCAAGCAGAGGAATATCCTCTCCACCTGCAATTTTATCATCAACAGCCTTGGCACTATTAAGCGCAGCTTCTTCTGTTATATTTACATAGGCGTTTAAATCGCCATTGGTATTGTTAATGGCATCTAAATATTGTTTTGTAAGCTCTGTACAAGAAATTTCTTTACTTGTAAGCATTTTGTTAATAGCTTTAATTTTGCTTTTAACCTCTGCCATTGGTATCAATCCCTTCTATAGTGAATTGCCTGTTTACACAGACGCAGATGTTTACCACCTGATACTCTCCCTGATAAAAAGATGACTGATTACAGGGATCAGTATAAATTACAGACAACGTTTTTTAACCAAAAAGCAGTTATCCGCCTTGTCGTTGGCATTTTCAAGGATTTTTTCAGTTGGGTAGGATTCTGCCACAACATCCTCTCTAAATGCATTGGACAAGTTGTTAATATTGTCAAACTCTTCACCGTCTGTACGTGCGTTGTTTATAGCGTCTGCAAAGTCAATAATGCTCTGCATCTCCTTTGTCATTGCGTCCAGCTCGTCTTCTTTAACAGACAGCTTTGCAAGACGTGCAATTTGTATTACATCTTCATGGGATACCACTTGTGTTACCTCCCTGTAAAATTATCTTAGTTTAATGTGTACCTCACGCAGCTGCTGTTCTGAAACTTCGTTAGGTGCACCCATTAGAACATCCTGTGCGTTGCTGTTCATTGGGAATGCTATAACCTCACGAATATTTTCCTCGTCAGCCAAAAGCATAAGCATACGGTCAACGCCGGGTGCCATACCTGCGTGCGGCGGTGCTCCGTACTGAAATGCATTGTATAGTGAGGTGAATTTCTCTTTCAGGTCATCCTCTGTATAGCCTGCAATTTTAAACGCTTCTATCATAATATCAAGGTCATGGTTACGAACAGCACCTGATGAAAGTTCTACACCATTGCAAACAATATCATACTGGTAAGCAAGAACCTCTGTAGGGTCCTTTTCCTTTAATGCCTGCATACCGCCCTGCGGCATAGAGAATGGGTTGTGTGTAAATATAACAGCACCTGTGTCCTCGTCGTGCTCATACATTGGAAAGTCAACAATAAAGCACAGTTCAAACCTGCTTGTATCAATAAGGTTAAGTCTTTTGGCAACCTCTGTTCGTATTTGACCGGCAAGCTTTGGTGCGTCCTCTTTGCTGTCGGCAATAAAGTAAATAACGTCACCTGCTTTTGAACCGTTAATTTCAATAAGCTTTTCACGGTCGCCCTCTTTTAAGAACTTGTCGATAGGACCGTCAAAGGTAAGGTCTTCTCTTACCTTTACATATCCCAAACCCTTCATACCAATAGAAAGAGCAAACTCCTCCATATTTTTAAACCATTTTTTTGATTGTGATGAAGCTTCCGGAACATTAATTGAACGAACAGTCTTTTTTCTGAATGGTGCAAAGTCTGTTTCTTCAAACATATCACTAATGTCCTGAATTAACAGAGGATTTCTCAGGTCGGGTTTATCTGAGCCGTATTTAAGCATAGCCTCAGCATAAGGGATTCTGGCAAACGGAGGCTTTGAAACCCTCTTATCAGAAAATTTAGTAAATACGTCATAAAGTACTTTTTCGGCTACGGCAAAAACATCCTCCTGTGTAGCAAAAGCCATTTCAAAATCTAATTGATAAAACTCGCCGGGTGAGCGGTCAGCTCTTGCATCCTCATCTCTGAAGCAAGGGGCAATTTGAAAATACTTGTCAAAGCCGGATACCATTAAAAGCTGTTTAAAAATTTGTGGTGCCTGAGGAAGAGCATAAAACTTACCCTTATGCTTTCTGCTTGGAATAAGGTAATCTCTGGCACCTTCAGGTGAGCTTGCAGACAAAATGGGCGTATTAATTTCGTTAAAGCCCATTTCTGTCATTTTGCTTCTTAAAAATGAAATAACCTGACTTCTCATTAAAATGTTGTTGTGAACCTTTTTATTACGAAGGTCTAAAAAGCGATATTTTAAACGAATATCCTCTTTTGTGTCAGTTGAATTTGGTACCTCAAAAGGCAGAACATTTTGGCACTTGCCAAGTATGGTTAAGCTTTCAGCTGTAACCTCTACCATACCTGTTTCAATTTTAGGATTAATGGTTTCTTCATCTCTCTTTACAACCTCACCGCTTACGGTTATTGTACATTCCTTATTAACCCCGGTAAGCATATTGTCATCATGTACTACTACCTGTACTATGCCGTACTGGTCACGAACGTCTAAGAACATTACACCGCCATGGTCACGAATGTTCTCAACCCAGCCTGCAACTCTTACTTTATTTCCAATATGCGATTCTCGCAACTCGCCACACAAATGTGTACGATATATATTTGAATTGGTCATTTTCACTATTCCTTTCAAACAGCATATTTATACATTTAAAAATTATACCATTAAACTTCCTTACTTTCAATATTTAAGGCATAATTTTTTACTTATTTTACCCTTTTAAATTCCACATATTTATAGTATAATGTACATTGAATAAAAATAAAAGGTGATATATATGGATTGTGCAATTAAGACAACTATTGAAAACCTGAAGAGAAATAACATAGATGCCTATTTTTGTACTGATGAGCGTCAGGTTATAGAGCTTGTCAGGGGTATGTTAAAGAAGGGTGATGTTATAAGCAGC
>Ga0153961_1000302_pt1 | contig 13801 bp, 6 predicted proteins | sample TSFL045MetaG_FD_104748 | JGI IMG/M metagenome (GOLD analysis project Ga0153961, IMG submission 104748) | Attine ant fungus gardens microbial communities from Florida, USA - TSFL045 MetaG | ecosystem: Host-associated > Fungi > Mycelium > Unclassified | place: USA: Florida, Withalacochee...
GTTGAGGCACGATTGGATTGATTTAGACTAAATTCTTCCCTCCAGACAGACCGGAGTTGTGTTTTTACTAGAACTAGGGCTCCTATTATATTAATAGGAAATGTGATTGGTTGTTGACCAAAGGGAGTAGAAAGGGAAATTTGGAAGTAAAGACTGAAAACAATGAAATCACGGAACACTTTCTCAATCTAAGTTTGCATCTCATCATCTCGATCTTAGCCGATCTCAGGCTCTCCGGCCTCATTTCGAGGCACTATAGGAGAGCTCATTGGGCCTGTCGCTTTCTCAATCGCCAAATAGATACTGTCTGAGATGCGATTCTTATTTATGTAATTTTTAGACCAAAAGAAGTAGGGATTTGATCGATGGAACGCCTTTGTGAAGTCTAGCTCTGTTCTATGCCCGCCCCTAAAGAGAAAAGCTTTATATGATCTTCTTTTTTCTAGGGAATCCGCGCTTACTAGACCCTTTTTTTGCAGGCAGGATCTGAAAAGCTTGTTCAACAGATCTTTCCAATTCTGGTTTTCATGGATCAAAGTACTTTCGGAGCCTCTTTTTCACTCACTCCCGGTTAATTAAGCTGTGCGAGAAAGATGAATAGTCAATCTATGCCACTAGCTCCAGTCTCACAGCTTATTCCGCCTACACCTTCTTTGCCGAAAGACCCTCTTTTGGGCAGCCTATTCGTAGACAAAGAAAGCCGATTCGAGCACACCGAGAACGACAGACACCTAAGCATGAATTAGAATTTACCGCTCCGTGGGCGCAAAAAAAAGAAAAAATGAAATTATGTATGCCATATCGCTGCCTCTGCTGGAAAGCGGGAAAAAACTATAAAGAAAGGGCCCCGACTTATTTCAAGAATTAGAGTTCGACCGCAGCTGCCCCTTTTGGGGGGAGGATCAAGTTCCTTGCCAACTATCGACCCCGATCTCTAGCCGACTGATGCCCTTTCTCATATAACTGAGAGGGAACGTGTCACATTAGAGGTGAACGATCAGAGATGTTCTATAATCACCACGATGAGGCTGGTCCCTCTTTTAGTAGACTCAGTTATGAATATGAATGCCGGGCTCTTTCTTTCACTGCTAACCCCAAGAAGTTTCTTAATGCTGATACTTTCAGTTTCGTCGAGCCCCAAGCTTGTGGTCCTCCTTTGAGTGTGGGTTCAATTGGATGAATCCGTCAAGTCAAGGTCAACGTACGTAGCAGCAAGGATGGTGCATCGCCTATTTCTCGTTCTCGCTCGGGAGCCAACCAAAACGAACACGCCTGATACCTACTGTACTGGACCTTCGACCAGGCATTCTACCCTTGTCGAATCGGAACCAACCACCACTGCATTGCGCTCGAACAGTCTATTGACTCCCTTGCTTCCTTCATCTCGTCTATAGTTCGATAGTATGGCATTCCTTGAGAGACATAAGATAGCAAGAAAGCAAGTTCCCTATTCATTAAAGTAAAGACTTGGACAACCGGCCTACATCAGATTCATTCTTTTTGGGAATTCACCACAGCTGGGGGCGCACTGCCTCGCTCAACCAGCCCCTTGTTTCTTTTGATTTAACCGAACCCTGTGTTTTCAGGCATTACTAAACTCTTTCTTGTAAGTATAAGGATTGTAAAGTGTTCGTGGGACCTTGAACGTCAGGCCCTTTTCCTTTTGTGCCTCCCCAGAAAGAACATTTCTTATTGCTGGGCAAGGTTCCCGGGATCGTCGATCAAACGGATGAATTGGTTGATTCCCTTAGGTAGAACCTAAAATGAAACTTTACCTATTTCTATATTCTATAGATATCTTCCTTTTCAGGACGAGGTTCCTATGAATCGATCCAATGGAGGCTGCACGTAGTTCAGGCTAGCTTGGTGACTGAGATTACTGGCTAATCACAACCAAAGAAAGTTTGCCGCTGAATTGGCTTTTTCTGGGGAAGTGAAGTTCGCTCTAGGCGAATGCTGACCAATAGACCTGAAAGAAGGCGGAAGGAAGAAGCCATTCATTTTAAAGAATGATGAGTCGAATTTAGCACTGGTTGCCCGAAATAAATGGCTAAGGAAGCGAGTCGGGGGTTCACTCTTGGAAGTGTTGACAGGAGTGTGAGTCGAACGCCTTGCCGTAGCCCTCTATCCATTGTACCTCTACCTTGAATTCTCTTCCCACAGTGGTCCTCCTCCTACACGTACTTCAAAGCTATATCCAAGGTCTTGGTTCCTAACTTTTGCTATTCCCTTATTCTCTCCTGTTGTTAACAGGTCTTTCCTCTTCCATTATGCACGATTTACTGGGGTTGTCTTCCGGAGTTCAAAAATGAGTAGGGTAAGCTTCCTAAGGGTATGGCTTCTCCGGAGCGACTAAGGACACACCCAATCAAACGATCGGTAAAACGGGTCTCCTTTGGTACAATCTCCTCGGCCGAGTATATCCCGTACGGTTGTTTTCAAAAAGTAGTGCAATCGCATTCTATGAACGAATTCCTTCATAGCCTTCATAGATAGAGTAGAGAGAAATGGGAGAAAGCGGATTAGCCACGTTCTAACTCTTCGCCATCTGACTATCATAAGAGTCATTTCATCCCAGAGTCTCTGGCTGAGGGATAGATAGTTTAAGTACCAGTTGCCATTGAGAAAAAATGGCATCTATTTCCCTGCCAGTTTCCTTTGCTGTCGATGCAGGCGAGTTGAGCCTATGATCGTCTCGAATAAGAGAGTACCTGGAGTACTAACATAGAATCATTCCCATCATGACTGTAAAGCAATGGAATGAGCGATCTCAGATGTCATTCTTGCATCATGATGCCGAGAACCGTCTGCTCTCTCTTTTCCGCAAACTTAGTAGATGGAAAGAAGAAAGAGTAAGCAGAGATGCTAGGAGACAAGATCAAATAAAGGAACTGAACTCAAAGCTGGGGAAGTAATGAGGGGTAAATAGCGTAGATAAGAAAGGGCGTCGTTAGCAGGCTAGACAGATATGTTTTGAAGAAAGAGAGGAGAACAAGTCACTTATTTTCTTTCACTAGTCTCAGGTTTACATCAGAGGATTGAGGGAACGAATAAACAGCTATTGAAATCACTGGTTGGTTGTTGACCAGCATGGAAGAAAGAAAGATGCATAAACATAAAGTGAATTACAGAAGAGAGGATTCCCTTTTGGAATATGGGTAAAACGCCTATGTGCCAGCCAGATCTGATAGAAGTGCCAGCTTCTAATTACTTTCATCTCGAGTCAGCTTGAGCTTCTTTGTCTACTACGTCATTTATCTAAGTGATGGATTCAATCTTCAGGCCTACTCTGATACAGTAAACTTCGTTCTCCCATGAAAGTCCCATCGGGTTCCGGCGTTTACAACCTTTCCTTAGAATCGACCTTTCGTGGCGTATTTATCCTGCCAGGGGGAATGCCCAACTTCACGGGAATAACCAAAGAGGGGAGGGAAGGCTTTCGCTTTCAATGGATCTTCCCTGCCCCATACCAGACATCTAAGAGGTTCAAGCAAGCCCGAGCCTTCCTCTTATGCGAGAAGTAAACTCGAGTTCTTATGCGCCCAAGTACTTGTCTTTCTGTTCTATGAGTCGCAGTCCGAGTCGCTTAGTATGGTATGAGAAATTGAATGCTTTTCTTATCATTCTGCTATCTATGCTAATCTATCGGTGCTGTGAGCCCAAAGCAGGATCCCCGAGCTTCTCTTCTTTCTGGCGGATACACACCTAAGATTGACCATTCATGATTTACCATTCCTCATCTATGTCCACCCTAAATTTCAATTAACAGGTGACGAAAGACATATTACGATGCATTTCACTCCGCCCGCATGTGATGTTATGGACAAAAAGTTGTAGCTGTAGTACTGAGAAGCGGGGCAACTAATACGACTTTTATTCTTCCGGGATGAAGCAAAGAGATTGAACTCTTTTGGAGCCTCGGTCAATAGCCGCCTTTAACTTCAGTATAGCCCATAGATTTCGTTCTTTTAGCTACTCACTTGTGGGTAGCCGAGTAATCCTCTTATGTAGCATGTAGCAAGATGCACCATACCACTTTGTTCTAGCCAAGCATTTCACATCAACAGAAGCTCCTGGTAGTCCTTTTCGGAGAAAGGGTTCATATTATTGTTTTTGTTTCCGCCAAAAAGCAATCTGGTGATCAATTACCTTTTCCTTTAGGTCGTGCTTTACTTTACAGCAATTCCAATATCAAAGGATTTCACTATCAAAGAAAGGAATACATTCTCGCCCAGGAAGACCGGGATCCGGCTCTTTCTCAGGGGGCTTTGCTCGACAGAATGACTAAACAAGGAGGGAAAGTAGCTCTTAATCATTGCCAGCTCACTCGATTACTCCGTCAGTGAATCCCTGCAAGTACTTGCCCCTATACAGCACCCCAACTGATCAGCTAAGATTTTCTCTTTGCCCTTACCTCTACCCGCTAAGACTTTCTCTTCATCCGTACTCAAGCAATCATTCACAGGATCCGCCTTAGCCTTTTCTTAATGACTTAATGGGGAAAAGGGGAGGACTTTTAGCGCTCCGCTCGTGGCTATCTTAACCATTTTTTCAATTGGATGCGCTTAAGAAATCCCCCCCAGGCTCTAAATAATAAATAACCAGTAATTGATTACCTGGCTTTCCAATTCATTTGCTCCATATACGGCTAATACAGCAGGAAACAACTATGCTAGTACACACTTGCCCTGTGTGCCGTGCCCCCCCAGTCAAGTATTACTCACTTCCACCAAGAGAGGTCCTCTCAACTACTCAATCAATGGGAATAAGCGAACTGCAAAATACAGCCTTTATGAATACTCAGACTTAGACTGGGTACAATCTAAATAGATAGAAGGTTTGGAACTCAAACTCCATCTAGACGGCTTGGATAAAATGACTCTACCTTTAAAGAGAGAGATACTATGGTTTAAGTAGTGCTTCCAACTGGGTTTCCCTTATAGCCTAAAGTATACTGAGAAGATAGCCTTTTCAGTTCAGAGGTGGGGAAGAAATAGAAGTCAATCCCTCCGATAGAAAATCTCGCAAAGAAAATGCCTTATATTATCTAAGCAGAATGCTCGTGGGGGTATAAAATCGATTATTCTCCTATTGAGAAATACCATTCATCACGTCGTAGTGAAGTCAGTTTGGAAATGCTCTAACGTTCTCCACTTCCGGAAAAGTTTCCTAGATTCATAGGAATCAATGGGTGAATGGCAAATTGATCAAGGGAGCTCTCAATAATTATCTGTATTTTACGACCCAGTTGTTTTTGGTGAACCAAAAATGGATGGTCGCGTATAAGATTAAATGATTCTTTTAATAGTGGGCAGTCTTTTAGAAAAATTACTGCCTCCTCACTCCCTCAGCTTCGATTAGAAGTTTATCTAGTAACAACAACGGGTCATGTGGGGGAAAAACGTGAACGAGTTTCCGACACAGATCCGAAATATCTTGGTCGAATGCTAGTTGCGTGTGCTGCTTTGCTAATATGCTTTGGAGAACTTCGGCAAATTTTAGGAAAGACTCTTCCTCGTTCGGCTTCCGAAATGCTATACTTCGTTATAGCATTACGAAATCTTATTTTTTGACTGCTCTGCTCCCCGAATAAGAAGAGACTTACAAAAAACTAGAAGCTGTGCTTGGTTGTTGACCAAAGCATGGCATGGGAAAGGAAAGATGCACAAAGGAAACTGGAAAACAGAGCAATTTCCACTACCCGCTCTAATAGAAAGACCTAGCGAAGTGAATGACTTGATCGTACTGTACTAGATAGACCATCATCCTTTCTATACGCTATTTTGGATCTGGTCCGATCCTCTTCTTTACCAATGGTTGTTGACCAACAGAAAGGATGCATGGGGCATAAATAAGTAGTAGGCTTAGCATGAATTGCCATAGAGTCGCTTGGTTAACGGCTTGGAAGTCTGTTCCTAGTGGTCGCTTACCGGCTTCTTCTCTTTCTTTTCGAGCTTAGATAGCATTGGTCCTTTACAAAGTGAGGCCTGACTTGACACTCGTTGTAACTGCCAATTTCATTTCAATTGGATTTGATCTTGTGACCGGCTGTACCTAGTTGATTCTTCGTGCCTAGCACAAGCTACTGTATGGAATTCGCTCGTTAGTTTAGGAAGCTTTCTGGACATAGTGAGGCGTGCCTGGTCGAAGCTCGTAATCCCGACTAATTTACCTAGTTTTCACAAGTCCAAGTTTGTTTCGGAAGGTCTTTCGAAAGGAATTTTTATCCGAATGTGGAGCATGACTTGCTGCTCTCTTATACCTTCGTATTTGGCGCACCGGCAGCACCTCTTCTTCTACCCTCTCCCTCCTATCTATTTCACCCTCCGCTCTCTTGGAAACCTTAGATAACTCCAACCGACTCCCTTCTATATTATGTGTACTTGACTCGCCCCTAATAGCATAACTCCGTACCTTCGCTTGCTTATCCCCGGGTCGGTGTATTCACTATTCATCTTTAACCTAGTCACGTAGGATCAGGATAAACTAAAGAGCTAGCCTGCCATGCACCCTTGCTTCACGCCAGTAATTCACTATCTTCTGAAAGACCAATTTCTGATTTAAAGACGAGAGATTTCGAACCTGAAGACGTAGAGCCGTCTATCTACTTTCCCTTATGGTCCCTATGGAGCATACCGGTTCATGCCATCAATCCTCCTTTGCTTTTGCTACTGATGACATTCTCTTAGAAATGGAAGATTTATCTTGCCCATATGTACTTTCTTTGATCTTCTTTCTTGTCGGATTCTCAGGGGGATAAAGAAAAAGTATATACCCCAGACTCGCGATTCGGGGATTTCCCTGGCTAGGATGCATCAGATTGGATGCTTCCTCCTTTAAGGAAGGTGCCTAGCCTCGCTAAAGGACATGCTACCACCCGCCGACAAAGTCAAGCAGGAAAGTCAGAAGGTGACAAAGCAAGAGGACAAGAGGCAGAACAGTGCTACCCTGGTCAAGTGTTTAGGCGCTATGCCATCTTAGGCGATGATATCGCAGACGACCGCGTAGCCATGACATACTCAGCTTTATTAGAGAGGCTGGGTGTGTCTATATCACTTCCGAAGTCTTTGACTTCGAAAGAGGGTGCCTGTGAGTTTGCTGTCCTGTCTCTGCCTGTAGGTAGTAGGTCCCTGCTCTTTCCGATAAGCGGATAAGTTGAGGGGCTTGCTTCCCAAAAGAAACTTCCCTTGCCTCCTCCTGGCCTTGACACTCTAGTTGTTGTAGCTCTTGTTTACTCCTATTTTTTCCTTCTTTCTCTTGTTAGGAGTTTAGAGTATTCTAGAACGAGTGGAACGAAGTGCTTCCCTTAATAAATAAGCCCGAGTCCACGATCTAAAGAGGAGCCGAAGGGAGATGGCTAATAGATTGACTTTCTTTTTTACCTTTCGTATTCGGCGGAAGTCAATGGAAGACCAGGAGCAGCAAGAGGCACAAGCAAGACCAGAAAAAGAAATCGGAATATATATAAGTAGTCGTAGGAATCGCCATCGAAAGCAAGCGTATTCTATTTCATAACCTCTTGTACCTTTAGACCCTGGATCTTCTAGTTGAGCAAGAGAGGACTGAATCAGTGGATGAAGGGAGCGAAGTTACGAAGCTAGAGACTATAACCTACTTTAGCTCAAGGCCTTCTCTTCTTAGCAATAGCCAGTCAGCAATCAAAGAGTATTATATGTAGGGAATAGGAGTAGGAGCGAGTAAGAGACGGGGGAATACGAGAGGATAAGGCCGTGGATGAGCAGGAGAAGGCGATTAAGATTGTTAGCCAGAGCCATCGCAATATGGATGCTTGCGCTTTTCTCGCTTGTTGAGTCTCGGACGCTATTCTGTCCCAGGTACCTCTACCTACCGTTTGAGATCGTTTTGGTATTCCAATCCGTCTGTCTTCTTTGTAGGACCCTCGCGTATTCTCTTTTTCTAAGTTAATAGGCTAGAGCCGCTTTGAACTAAAGGCTAAGGGAGTCGCGCTTACGAATGGCGCTTAGTAAGAAAATAAGGTAGGCCTCCACCTATTGTGTATCAGGGAACCGAGATTCTTACCCGAATCTGGTATGAATGGTTCAGAACTCACAGCGGGTGCCAGAGCAGCTAGGCGCTGTTAATTACGTTAAGAAGGGAGGTTATGAGCCAAGTCGAATAGAGACAAGCTAGAATCTTAGAAGTTCGACTCAAAAGGCGTGATTAACCAAGTCCAATGCCAACAGGTCTCTCCTCTTAGTACGAGAATTAGAGCTAGTCAATAAAAATAGGGTCTGACTACCAGTCATAGGAGAACGTCCCTTTCTGAGAGCCGTTCTTCGAAACTCTTTCTCGCATTAAAGCTTATCCATTAAGGAATAGCTTCGTCAGCATGTTCATCTTCCCAGCCCCCGGCTAGTGCATGTTCTGATTTCATATAGAACATAGTTGGTTTGATACCCTTATTGGTGAAGAAGGCGGGCTGCTAACTTCCACTACTGTCAGTCAAAACTCTCGCTAATAAGGCGTAAGAAGGCTTTCCATTCGATGGAATCCCGTCCTTCCTTTAGATTAGAAAGACGATAGCGATTCCCTTCCAGTTCAGGAAAGTAAGGGAATTCCTGCGCCCCTTGGCTACGAAACTAGGCTGTGATCCGCATCGAGAAAGAGAAGGATAACTCTTCTAGTCTTTTTATTCCATCTCGCTTAACTGACTACGATATGACTTTGCTTCGCACCTCTCCTTATCAGTCGAGTCATTCAGCGAGCTAAGGGAGAGGAGTAAGAGAGCAGAAAGAGTGAGCCCTGCTATTGAATCACTGGATTAAGTTACACCTAATATGCCCAGAAAAGGCTGGCTCAATCTATCCCTAGGGTCGAGTAAAGTAACTCCGTGCCTTTAGCTGTAAGTGAGTTCAGTTCAATCATATAGCAGCTCTAGTTCAGTGATTACTGATTTCTCCCCATCCTGACATTTGATGAAGCAGAAGCAACAGACCAAGAGATCATAACAGGCCAAATGGCCAAAAGCAGAAGCAAGGGGCCCTCTAACTGTATTTGATTCCGTTTACTGCTCACTAAAGCTGGCTAAGTGATTTGTGATATCCTACTGCCGCCATAGACTGAACTGAAATCGTGAATCAGCCGTTACTGTTCTCGTAACCGGTGTCGCTGCTCTTAGCCTCCTTCTGACCCTACTTATTTATCTTTGTCTCAAAATAAAATCACATAGATAGGGACAGAGAGGAGGAGAAGGTGTCAAGTGTAACCATTGACTGAGCTAGACCAGTCAAATCAATTAGAGCTCTTTTTCCCAGTTATAAAAGTGATCGAATTGATTCGCTTACAGATGGACTTTTATGTCTCCCGCTAAGCGCTAAGAAGGATGCAATCGAAGAATATGAATTCAAAGAGAGAGGCAGATATCGCTACTATCCTTTACTTACTTGCCTGGGAATGGTAATGGGTGAGTGGGAATTGAACTAAGACGCACTGATTAAATAAGGAATTTCTATATCAGCCCGGTAATCAAAGGAAGAGTTAGTCGGATTAGACTTGCAATTCAACTGACAGGTAATTCAAAGCTAGAGGAAGGAGTTCAGTAGCTTCAGAGGTAATCAATAAGCTAAGCAGGCATTAAAGACAAACAGGCTTTGGGACTTGGTGATTACTTTAACTGAAGTGAAGATTTGGGAAGGGATTTCACCTTAATGTCAGGATTGGAAGTAGAATATGAGAACTGGGAGGTGCAAGTGTTCTTGCTGCTTCAAAGTCTACGACGTAAAGGTCTGGAGTTGGAATGCTTCCTGCTTTCGGGCCAAGAAAGGCATCTTAGTGTTTTTCTATCGGTAAGGTATGAAAGAGCTTGCTTGTTAGAGTCTGGCGAGTCAATAGACTAAAAGAAAGAATTAGCGAGGTACGAAGTGACTCATAGCAAGCTATGAGGTACTTTTTGATGCTATCGAAGTACCTCGCAATCTTTTCTTCTGTAGCAGGCCTCGGAATGTAAGTCAAAGCATTGAAGGAGTTGTCCTCCCCAATCTGACTCTGGAGGCGAGACCTCTTGGTTAAACCATTGTAGCCTTGACAGCAGATGGATATTCTCTGAAGAGTGAGTGTTGGCCTTTTCATATTGAATCACAGGGTTGGCAAATGGATACCACGTAAGATAGGAGTGGAATCCTTACATGCTTGAATGTGCTGCTTTCCTTATTACTGATAAAGCGGGGGTAGCAAACTAAAAACTAAACCCGAGGAAGCTATTGCATTCAGGACGGCAGAATAACTAACTGATCCTAGAAAAAAGGGTGAAATGCAATAAATTTCAACGGCACTACCGAGCATAGGAATAAGCGAGTAGGCAAATAATGTGTAGATTACTTCTGTTTTTCCCTATCCTGCTATGGCTCTTTGACAGCGAGGCTAGTCCAGATGGGCAGTGATGGATGGGACCTTTGCCCTTATTCGGATTCTAACCTATGTTTTCGCAATCGAGTAACCCAAAGAGCCATTTCGGTTAAAGATAAAGTGTCCGGCAATGCCAGGTGTATTTGCTATATGTAATATAGTTGCGAACTGGCTGGGGCTTCTCATCAGTCCCCTTGGCTAGGGAAATCTTCGTCCTCATTGTCGTTCCAAGTTCATTGAGTGGAGATGCCAACTTCCTCTCCCAGCAAGAAAACGGATGCGCGGAAGCGCAACGGCTTTCGCTAACGCTCAGTCCGTTGCTTGTTTGGTCGAGATCTTTTAGAACCTCTAGTGGTATCCTTGAAACTCATAATGGGATGGGCTCGCATGAGCGTCAGTCATTAGCGGTGGCTAGAAAGGTAAGACCAGATCCAGGATCGGTCGCAGGAGTCCAGCCGTTCTAATTCTAAGCGGGTGGAGTTTTAGGGTACGTTTCTCTCTAATTGATCGATGGTCCAAGCCTTTTTCACCGTAGACAGACGTACTACTTCATCTTCATGGAGTCAGTCTTATCCGTTTCGTTGCCTTTATTTGACCACAGGTCTCTCTTCTGCTTCTGAGAAAAAGGGAACTTGGTTGTATTTCCTAATGTCTTACTATTGACAAATCTTAGGCAATTGGCTAACATAGGATTCGTGGAGACTAGGTACCTAAGAGAGTCATAGCTAAGAGGGTGAGAAGCTTTTTATGGTATGGAATTCTTCATAAGTTGTACTTGCTTTGACCTTTTGCTACAGAGCAAAGAAGAAAAGACCGATCCAGATTCACCTCACCCTTGACCTTAGATCGTTACCAACAGAGGACTGGGCAGTTGATATCGAAATATCAGATTCAAAATGACCGGCTTTCCCTCGCAAATCAAGCGCGAAACGTATAGGCCGGGGAATAAATAGATTTCTAATAGCAAGCAAAGCGAATTCCAATGATTCGAATTCTGGATAACGCATTGAGCTAAGCAGCCTAAATTGGACCTAAAGCGTCGACGCTTATTTATAGATTTATATGACGAAAGAAAGCCTCGAGATTCTACTAGCCGAGCCTTTATAGAGATGAGAGAGAGCTAAGGTCCTCCTCTTTGGCTTAAGAAAAAGAGTCATAAAAACTACATCTTTCATCAGCCAGACCTGGTGACATACTCCAGATGAGTGGCCGACCCCAATTGGAGAGTAAGATACAGATTCTGATTTAGATTAGGTCGCAGGCCTTATTGGAATGAAATGAAAGTAAGCCGTTTTACCTCTGTCCGCCTATCCCCTTTTTTCTTCCTTTGTTGCCGCTTCCAGCCTTAAAGAAGTAGGGGCTTTAGAGGAATAAATGAGGTACTGCTGACCAAGATTCCCAATTGCACTAGCAGGGCCGGAGTAAGCGGATTGTCGAAAAGGGCTTTCTGCAAGCAGGAAAACGACCTTTTTGACCCAACCCCTTAAATCTAAGTAAGGGAGGGGGCACTCGCCCGCCCTATCTAATCTTATCTAATAAGCGCGGTTATACAATATCTGCTGCTGCTAAGCCAAGGAGAGGTTTGGGTGAGTCACCCAACAATTGTTGGTGGAGATGCCACATGATTCTCTAAGATGGTCGGTGGTCTATCTACTATTAACACCCGTACATACAAAGGTCTAGGTAGCTCATCTCCTTCTAAGAAGTAAGATCTCTTCCCCGGCTTCTTCTCCCTTCTATGATGAACTTTCTTCACTTCAGCTTGCTAGCGCTTGGCTTACTTTGACTATCAGAGAGAGGAATAGACATCTCTGAGGTGCTACCAGTAGGTTGTCATTGAGACCTTTATTGAAACCCCTTTTTTCTTGAAAACAAGCCTACTGTGGCATTTCGTGATTGAGTTCTCATGCCTACTCTCATCTGAGAAGGAGATAGCCAGACGGGAACCTTTCTTAGCGCTTAGGTAGATGGTAGTGAAGAGCAGATGAACTAGACCAGACAGCTCGATGGAAAGGATAAAGCCAAAACTCTTGCTCTTATCCATAAGTGGCCGTGATCTTGTTATTCATTCTTTAAGGCGGGTAAGATGCTAAGAGAGGAATCACTGCTTATCCATCAGATGTTACTTAACTATGGGCATTACAGTTCCAAATAGCATGATTTTCGATCTTGTACCCTATCTTGCTTCTATCTATAGAAAGATTCTCCTCTCCAAGCTGAACTACTACCAGAAAAACTGCTGACCTATTCACTACCAAGATTGACCTGAGTATCCGCCTTCATGCTTACACGTCCCCTGAATCCTCCTTGGTCCTTCCATCCCTGTTCTTTTTCCTCACGCTTCTCTTCCTAGGCCACAATCTTTCCCTACGTAACCCCCTGCTTCATCTAAGGTAGGAAAGGAAGTTCGGAAGAATTCTTCTATTTACTATTAAGTTAATTAGTTAAACTTCCGGACTGAGTTCTATTGGACTTAGGAAAGCAGTAAAGATGTCATTCTATTTTGTTACGCGTCCTTCCTGATACGGATAAGCTGGAGACCCGCAAGTATAACAAAAAAAAAGTAGAAAGCATTGGCAGAAAGCCCGGGAAAAAGGAAGCAAGGAAATCCGTCTTTCTATTTAATTAGACGGGAGAGAGATCAAATAACATTTCTTTATGATTTATGAGTTGAATTACCGGAAGGAAAAGTCTATCATTTCCGGTCTGTAAGCCTGCTTCTTTAGTCGAACTCTTTGCAAGCACTTATCGCGGGAAGTCTGAAAGAAGAAATGACTACGCATTTACCCTCCTGCTCTGCCTGATCTCTAGTCTAGTCTCTGATCCCGGACTAAAGGCCTTAGTTTACTTGAGGTGAATGAGATTGCAGCCGAAGTCAGAGGGACGAGCCAGCTAAGAAAGTGTGAAGATAAGGCTTGTTACCAAACCGCCTAAACCCATTGAAGCAGTCTAAGCTCTGGGACTCTCAGGCTCAGTAGAAAATTAGACTGTGTTCCTGGAGTTTTCCTTCGTCTCAGTGATTCGCCCTAAAGGGATCAAAAGCGTAACAAAAAAAAATCCAAGAACCCTTGTAGTCTTTTCACTGGAATGAGGCATAAGAGTCAGAAGGGAGCAAGTAATCTCTTGTTGCCCGTCTAATACAAAGACTAGTTTTACAGAGAAGGGGGCAAGAAGTAACTCCTTGACTTCTAAAAGTCCCAATTGTCCGTTAGTCTTTTGGTTTAAGCCCATACAGCACCAGATCGGGATAGCGAGATGGGGAAAGGCAAAAGAGTGATCTTTGAACGTTACTACGCATCCTTATTAATTAATAGGTATAGTGTAAGGTAGGTTTGTTTGGGTATAGCAGGACTTGAACCTGCGACCATTAGGTTAAAAGCCCAATGCTCTACCAACTGAGCTATACACCCCAAAAAAAGAAATAGCGTAAATAATA